>OCTV010000537.1_pt1 | contig 15036 bp, 17 predicted proteins | sample 1539101 | NCBI WGS metagenome assembly OCTV01 (sample SAMEA3991422, study PRJEB22521) | metagenome | biome: anthropogenic terrestrial biome; feature: sewage plant; material: sludge | place: Sweden | collected 2012-09-26 | reverse complement strand
CGAGTGCGTCGATATGGCGTGGAAAGACTGCGCCGGTCTGGTTGATGCGTCACCGAATTGGGTGTTCTGGCATCACTGGCCGGACAGCAAAGTGCATGACGGCTCCGGCGCGGGTCAAGGCCTAGACGTGCTGACACGTGATGCCGCCGAGCAACTGACCAGCGATGATTTCTGGACCTTCGCCGAACGTTTGGCAACGGGACGCCGATTGGTCATCACTTCCGATCACGGCTATGCCGCAACAGGTTACTTTCCCGATGCCGATGGCGAAGTCGGGCAATTCCTCAAGAAGACATTCAGCAGTGGGCGCAGCAAAGTCGGCGCTGGCGATACGGGGCCGTTTGTGCCGCCCGTTGCCATGCAGATCAACAATTCGCATGGCGATCATCTTCTGGCGCTTGGCCGGTGGAAATGGAAGAGCCAAGGCGGTTACCCAACATTGACGCACGGGGGGCTATCGCTGCTTGAGGTGCTTTCGCCGTTTGTTGAGATAAGTAAATGAGTGAGCGTTTGAAACGATTTTGGAGAATGCGCTAATGGCACAAGCTGACTTATTGGTTGACCTACTTAAAACTGCGACCAGTGGCGATCCGCTTGCACTCCGTAAAGTCGCCGAAGAGTTGATTCAAGAAGAAAAATCCAAGGGCCACAGAATTCTGGCCGAGCGCATGACAAAAGCCATACAAAGCAATGTATTTCCAACGGCTCGACCCGCCGCTGCAAAGATGAACGGAAGCAACACGAATAAAGAACTGTTCTACGAGATCACGCCAGAGCGAAATCTTGGCAGTTTGGTTCTGCCTGAAAAGATCAAGGCACAGGTGCAGGAGCTCATTGAAGAACAGCACCGTGCCGAGTTGCTTCACGCCCACAACCTAAGTGCGCGAAGCCGAATTTTGCTAGCAGGTCCGCCTGGTAATGGCAAAACGACTCTGGCGGAAGCATTGGCTTTTGAGCTGATGTATCCCCTCATCGTTATTCGTTACGAGACATTAGTGGGTAGCTATCTTGGCGAAACATCCAGCCGATTAAAAAGCGTCCTGGACTACGCCAGAACGCAGCGCTGTGTGTTGTTTTTTGATGAATTTGAGACTCTAGGAAAAGAGCGTGGTGATACTCACGAGACGGGGGAAATAAAACGAGTCGTGAGTTCTTTGTTGCTGCAACTAGATGACATGCCTGACTATGTTGTTGTTGTTGCGGCCAGTAATCATCCCGAGCTTTTGGATAAAGCCGTTTGGCGACGCTTCCAATTGCGAATTGAATTGCCAACCCCGACCCGCGAGCAACTGACGCAGTACATCGCCTCCATTGGTCAGCGATGCAGTGTGAATTTTGGGTATGAGCCAGCAACCTTGGCGAAACATCTGCTTGGATTGAATTTTGCGGAAACCGAAGAGTTCTGCCTCGGTGTGGTTCGCCGCGCCGTGCTCGACATGAAAACGGAAAACGCCCAGCAAGTGACCAAGCTGAGGCTGGAGCAATGGAAAGGCCGTTTGAAGCCAACCGCCGATAAGAACACGGCAATAGCCAATGAAAGAGCGGATTGCTGATGGCAACTTCTCTTCCTCTGCTGGTATTCCCGCAGGCAAAAACCATCGCGCCACCCAAAGGCAATGGCTTCCCATCAGGTCAGCCTCATGTTCCGGGGCACGGTAGGCAGGTGGTTCGCCTGAACGAGCAGCTAACTTCGCTACTACAGGATTTTAATCGCTACAGGGCCGATATCAGTAATTCAGTGGCTGGGCTGGAGCCGGAAACAGTTCTTGTCATTGAAATTGCAGGCAGCATCAATGACTTCAGGCAGGCGGTAGAAGCCATTGGGCTGGAGTGGCTTGGCGAGTGGGATATTGACGATATTGAGCCCGGTGATGATTTTTACGAAGAGCCTAAAGTTGGCGTGGATTTCTTCAAAAAAAATATTGAATCCATAACTAACCGAGCACAATCAAAAGAAATTAGGGATATTTTAATTGGCCTTGGCATCATTAGTTCTGATGGAAAGATAGTTTCTGATGTGACACCGGAATTGTTGTTGCCTGATTCTGTGGCAGCTTTAAATTTTGAAATCGTTCAAGCTCTCAATGACGCGAAAAACAAGAAGCTTGCAGGAAGGCTTTTCTTGTCATTGGGCAATGAAGCCGGAATGCGGGAGTTACTGTCGCTGTGGGAGCGTTGGAAAAACAATCAAACACTTCCAACTGGAAAAATGAAATGGCGTGATGTATTTAATCAGACCTTACAAATTCGCCGCTGGGGAATTGAAGAGGCTTTACATGAAACCGGCATGCTGGATCGCTGGCGGGATTTGGTTGATCCCATCAATCCGGGGCAACCGATCCATTGTCAGATTGAGCTGTTTTATCGCAAATCAGAAGAAAGGCGTGCGCAAGGCGAGCGCAGCATTATCGCGCTGCTGGAGGCCGTCGGTGGTCGGCCGTTGGGCAGCTTCATTGATATGCCGGAAATCGCGTTTCATGCGGTTAAGGCTGAATTGCCGGCAGAGCGTATCCGGCAGCTCTTGAGCGATCTGGACTCCGAGGCTCACGATACTGACATCCAACTCTTCAAGTTTCATGGCGTCATGTACTTTCGTCCCACCGGACAAAGTCTTGCTGTGACAGAAGATGGCGAAGGCGTGGATACTGAAATTCCCGATGCTGGGGTTGAACTGCCTCCCATTGCGGCCATCCTCGATGGCGCTCCCAATGTGCAACATCAGGCGTTGAGGGGTCGTCTGTTGTTTGACGACCCGGACAACCTTTCCGCGCAGTACCAGGCTGGGGAGAGAAAGCACGGCACGGCGATGGCATCATTGGTCGTTCATGGTGAGATGGTAGACGGTCAATCCGACCCATTGCGGCGTCTGGTTTATGTGCTGCCCATCATGCAGCCAGACCCTCATTCCATGAATCGGAGCGAGCATGTTCCCGACGAGATTTTTTTCGAGGATCGCATTGCGCGTGCGGTCAGGCGGATGTTTGAAGGTGAAGGTGCTGTACCCGCACAAGCGCCCGGTGTTTGCGTCATCAATCTATCCATCGGCGATCCGGCACGTCCTTTCATTCACACGCCTAGCCCTTGGGCAAGGCTGCTTGATTGGTTGTCGTGGAAATACCGGGTGCTTTTCTGCGTCAGCGCCGGAAACTATATGGACGCCATCGACATCGGCTTGTCCGGGCCAGACTATTTGGCGTTGACCGATGAAGAAAAGGTCGAGCATGTGCTGAAGTGCATTCAGGCACAACTCTCCGGACGACGAATCCTGTCTCCGGCGGAATCGATCAATGCTATTTCGGTCGGCGCAACGCATTCAGATAGCGTTGAAAACTATCATCAGGGACAGCGTACAGACTTGTTGCCCAACGCATCCCTATTTAGCCCTGCCGCACGGCTTGGACATGGATTTCGTCGTTCGGTCAAACCGGAGATACTGTTTCCCGGCGGTCGCCAGCTTTACCGTACTCCTGCACTAAACAGCCAATCTCTTTATCACCTCGATGGTGCGCTTGGTGCGCCAGGACAGAAAGTCGCTTGGGATAGCAATCAGGCTGGCGCTTTGTCACAGACTGTTCATACGCGGGGCACCAGCAATGCCACAGCCCTTGCCACGCGCAGCGCAGCGCGCATTTATGAGGTACTCGATGCACTGCGCTCGGAGCACGGAGAGGACATCCCGCAAGGGTTGATTTCCGTACTCATCAAGGCGCTGCTGGTGCATGGTGCCAAACAAGATGACGGTGCTTGCAAGGCAATCACTGCCGCGCTGAAAACATCGGAAAACTCACGCCAGCTCAAAGAGGTGATGGCTCGCTACCTTGGCTATGGCTCGGTTGAAATCGAGCGGGTGTTGGCTTGTACCGAACAGCGCGGCACGGTGCTCGGATGCGGCGAAATTCGTGAGAATGAAATTCACGAGTATCGGCTTCCGCTTCCTCCCGGCCTTTCCAACAGTCGGGTGCCGCGTCGAATGGTGGTGACATTGGCATGGTTCAGCCCTATCAATCCAGATCACCGAAACTTCCGCGAGGCAAAACTGGAGCTTTCCCCGGTTGGTGGTTGGGGCGATTTGCCTCTCAAACTTGCTCGCCTAGACGCAGACCATAACCAAGTGTTGCGAGGAACGGTGCAGCATGAGGTTGTTGAAGGCTCCAAGCAAATTGCGGCATATCAAGATGGCGACACTATCTTGCTGCACGTCGCCTGCAAAAAGGATGCAACGGCAAGCCTTGACGACACCATTCCCTACGGTCTTGCCGTCACTCTGGAAGTGGCAGAAGGCATTCAAATTCCGATTTATGAACAACTCCGCGCCAGGCTCCAGCCGCAAGTGGCCGTGGGTGCCGCTGTAGGAGGCCGTTAATGGCAACCAAAAAAGAACAAGTGGCGATTGAAGTCGCCAAGGCCGTTGGCGCTGGCAAAGTCGTCGCGATGGAAACTGTGGATTTCAACGATCCGAATCGCCCGAAGACTTGCCTTGAGGTCGACTTCCCGATCCTGCCAGTCAATCAGGTGGCGATCATCGAGGGGAATGCGGGCAAACCGATTTACCAGATGTCGAAATGGTGGGCACGCCGACGCTCCAGCGTGTTTCGCTCAATGCTGATCGCTGCCGCCACCAAGGCTCCCGACGACAAGTCGCACGCTGCCAAGCTGGTGTGGGACAACTACTATGCCAATCACCAAAAGAAGGGCGCGTTCAAGCATCTGAAGGTAGCCGACATTTTCATGGGCGGCGGCACCACGCTGGTTGAGGGCTCGCGCCTCGGCATGCAGATGGTTGGCAACGATCTGAATCCAGTGGCGTGGTTCGTTGTGAAGCAGGAACTCGCCAATGTCGATCTCGATGAGGTCAAACGCCTACTTGCCGACATTGAGGCCGAAGTCAAACCGCAGATCATGCCGTATTACTACTGCGACGGGCCGAACGGGGAAAAAGGACAATGGACGCACGTTCCAACCAAGCGCGTCATGGGGGCCGAGTTCGATCCGCTTTCTCTCACGCAAGCACAGCGGCGCGAATATACCTATACCGGACCGGAGATCATCTACACGTTTTGGGCTAAGCACGGGCCTTGTCAAGTTACGGGCTGCGGCCACCGCACGCCGATCATGACCAGCCCTGTGATGGCGGTCAAAACTATCAGCGTGAAGCACTGGGAACATTCCTGCGGCAAATGCGGCGGTGAATTCCACGTTGAGGAAGATGCTGCGCGGATGGCCCCGGATGCACCACTGTATGGGGGCAGATACAGAATTAGGAAATTATCGTACGCTAGGCAAATGTCATTTGGCGCGACGGTCTCTTGAGTGCCCATTCCGGCCAGTGAACTTTCTCCATAGCGGCCAGTCATCCAAATCCAGGTTCTACGAATCGAAATGCTTCGAAGCGGCCATTGGCAAGCTCAATCTAGCGGCCAGAAGTTCACCCAACCTTTTCATGAACGAAGAAAGTAGCCCCGCAATCGCTGCTGATTTCCGGATGTTGGGTGCCGACCGGAGCGACGTGCAACTCCTCTTGAAGCAGCAGGATGTCGCCAAAAAAAGCTTCTCCATTCACCATCATGAACTCGCATTCCCTGTTGTAGACACCTGGAAAATAGCGGCTGCCGGGTGCCAACCGGACAAAGCGGGAGAGGCTCTCGTCGGCCTGCCACAATCGCTTTTCGACAACGCCATCGGCAAGCAGTCGCCAGTCGCCATCCAGTTCCCTGACGGTCAATGGCGCCGTTCCCGCGCCCGGGGTCAAACCGCCCAGCAGTTCCACGGCCAGACCGAAAAGACTGCCTAGCGATGTACCGCGCAAATAGGTCACGCACCCCTCGGCCGAGGTAATCCTGTCATGCCGACTCCCGGGGAAAGATACGTGATAATCGCCTGGCCCGAGGTCGAGTGCGCCCATCTGCATTCGGCCAGACAATACGATGCCCTCTTCCAGATAGCGATGGCGATGCATCGGGAGCACGGTGCCTGGCGCCAGCGCAAGCAATACCGAAGTACCTTCTTCAGTGATGCGAAGGTCACGCCCGCGCAAGCCTTTCATCAGTTCACGCCACGGGGTGGCCTGACGCCGAACCGTGGCGAATTCCTGATGGCGGGTGCGGCTGTCGGCGGCGCGTTGCAGCAGCCTTTCGCGCAGTGCCTGGCTGTCGCTGGCCGGTCGTAGTGCCGGTGCAATGAGCGCGTCAAGATCGTTGGTGTCGTTGGATTTCATATCGGTAAGCTCCGTGCCATTCCTTGCCGCGCAAGATGTTCCTGCAGTCTTGCCAGGCTGCGGCGTATCTGCGATTTCACCGTGCCGAGTGGAAGGTCGCAATGCAGCGCAATTTCGTCGTGGGTCATGCCGCGGAAAAAGGCCAGGGCGAGCAGTTGCCGCGGCAAGGGCTCCAGCCGTGAAATGGCTTCGTGCAACTGATGCCGCTCGTCGACTGCCTCCAGCAGATCGAGCGGCGTCTTGTCCCCGGCCATATCCGCCGAGCGTTCGATCGCTCCATCATCCTGGATCTCCTGCGTTTCAACCTGCCGGAGTGCATCAAGGGCGCGACTGCGGGCCATATTCATTATCCAGGCCATAACGCACCCCTTCTGCGGATCAAAGCGCGGAGCTTGGCGCCAGAGTTGCCAGAAGACATCTTCAGTGACCTCCTCGGCCAGTTGGTGCTGACGTGTGAGGCGCAGGGCAAAGGCGTGCACCCGGGAGGCCAAGGCGTCGTACAAGCAGGCCAAAGCCTGTTCGTCCTGATTGACCACACGGCCGACCCAGGCAACGAGGTCCGCTTCGCTGCAAGCCTTGGCATAGGCTGACGTCGCGATCGCGATTGGACTCGGGTGGTCTTCGGCTTCGCTTTCGGCCTGGTCTACTGAGTAGCGATTGCCGGGAAAGTTGTCGTCCAAGTTTGCTGCTCCTAAACATGCTGTCCTCACGATTGTCATTGGTTTTTGTGGAAAGTGACAACCGGTCTACGCGGCCGGTAGCAAAACGGATGCAAATAAATCTCCAATTCCTGCATCTGCTTTTGAAAACCCTGCGTAAGGGATCTCAGGTGCCTCTGATTTCTGCGCCTCCCCGCTATCCATATTCAAGGAGAAAGTCATGCAAGCACTGCGTTCCCTGGTTTCCATATCTGTCCTGCTGGCCGCAACGTCCGCCATGGCCAATGTTGATAACGCCACGTTGCCTGAACCCGTCCGGGTTCCCGACGGTCATGTGCAAAAGAGCTGGACGCTGGGCGTTGGCGAAGTGACATACGCCTGCCGCGAAAAGGCAGATCAGCCCGGCAGCTACGCCTGGACATTCATCGTGCCTGCCGCAACGCTCTACGACGCCGGAAAAAATGCGGTCGGCACCTATTACGGCGGCCCGACCTGGGAAGACAAGGATGGCTCCAAGGTCACCGGCAAGCAGGTCGCGGTGTCGCCAGCCGCTGCCGGCAACCTGCCGCTGCAATTGGTCAAGGCCAACCCGACCAGCGGCCAGGGAAAGTTGGCCAACGTGACCTACATCCAGCGGCTGAACACGGTCGGCGGCACAGCGCCCGCGCAGACCTGCGACATGGCAAGCCTCGGCAAGGAATTGAAGGTTGCCTACCAGGCTGACTACGTCTTCTACACCGCCCGCTGACCAACGAATTTCCCCGCAGTACCCCAACCCCGAAGGAGATCATCATGAACCTGAAAACCGTTGCCGCCCTCGCCGCCGCCATTGTCGCCACCAGCACCAGCTACGCTGGCGAAGCCGACAAATCCTGTGGAGCCAACAGCAAGTGTGCCAAGAAGGAGCTGACAAGCCCGGCCGATGCCAAGTGCTCAAAGAAAGAAGCTTCGTGTTCGAAGAAAGAGGCTTCTTGCTCGAAGAAGGAAGCATCCTGCGCCAAGAAGGATGCGAGTTGCAGCAAGAAGGACGCGAGCTGCTCCAAGAAGTAAATAGCAAAGCATCATGCGTCAGGCTTCATCCATGACGAAGATAGGCCTCGGCTTCCGCAGCGAAATGCTGGACTGGAATCCTGCGGAAATCGAGGCCGATTTCTTCGAAGTTGCGCCCGAGAACTGGGTTCGGCGCGACCGAGGGCCGCTCTACAGTCTGCGTGACGCCGGCTACCCGATCCGCTTGCATGGCGTCTCTTTAAATCTCGGCGGGTCGAGCCAGTTCAGCCGGGACTTTTTGCGTGATCTGCGCGAACTGATCAACGATATTGGCGCCGATCACTATTCCGACCATCTGGCAGCCAGTGGCGATGGACACCAGCTTTACGATCTCTTCCCCGTTCCCTTTACGCAGGCCGAGATCATCCGCGTCAGTGACCGGATAAGCCAAGTGCAGGATGCGCTCGAGCAGCGCATCGGCATCGAGAACACCACCTACTACACCAATGTCGGCACACTGGCCGAAGCCGACTTCCTGAGTTGCGTTGCCGAACGTGCCGACTGCGACATCCTGCTCGATTTCAACAATATCAGCGTCAATCACAAGAATCACGGGCAAGCTGGCATTGCCGACTTCATCGCACAGCTTCCAGCGCATCGCGTCAGCTACCTGCACGTCGCCGGCCATGAATTCGACGAACGCTTCGGGCTTTTCATCGACACCCACAGCCAGCCGGTCGAGGCCGCCACAGCCCACGCCGCCGGCGACTGGGCCAGGCAACACTGCAAGGACATCCTGCTCGAATGGGATAACGACATCCCCGATCTCGCCACCATCAACCGGGAACTGGCATGCCTGCGGGCTTTTACGACTATGTGAGAGGGCGCTGCGACACGCTCCCGGCAGGCTATGGCGAGCCGGGAATGCGCGCCTACCGCCACCTTGTTTTTCTGGGCGTTTCGCAGCTGCTGGCCGCACATTACCCGGCCTTGCGCGAAAGCTTGTCCGACGAAGAGTGGCACTTTCTCCTTGCCGCCTTCATCCGTGATTCAGCCTGGGATTCGAACTACTATGGTGATCTGGCAACAAGCTTCGTTGACTATCTGGACCAGGTGGAGGCACAAGATGACCGGTAGGAAAACCCCAGTCGGAACCCTGTGGCCCCAGTAGCGACAGCGTCGGCCCCGGAAATTTGGAAAGCAGGAAAAGTGATAGCCTTGCTTCACCCACGGTCGCCTAGCGGCTTGGCAGAAGAGCAAGAGCATGACCAAGATGCAGCGACTGGTAGTTGCCCATGACAGGGACAGGGCAGCATGGAACATGCTCGTCCCGACAACGCTAATTCGATGCATCTGGAATTTGTGCTGGACCATTGCCTTCGACGCAGGGGTGATACGCAGACCGAGAAAAGTGAACCCGGCGACTACGCAGAAACACTCGCCAGCTTGGTTGCTCTTTCGGAAAGTTTGCAGCACTGGCACGCCATGGCCTCTCATTTCGGCGAGTTGCCGGTGGTCGAAACCATTTCGATGCGAATCACGATGCTGGAACGCAACCTGGCCGGTGTTGGCATCAACCTACGCAACTGGGGCATGATCGACACTGAACTCGCAGAAGCTGGCGAAGCACTGAACGAATTGAATGTCGCAGCCCGCGAAGGTCGCTGGCAACTGCGCGCAATTTCCCTAGAAGGCGTACGTCACTGGACACTGTGGCGGCCAGCAAACCCATCTAAACCACGGATCTGACAATGTCTGCTTTTGAGCGCGAGCCTGATAGCGTACTCCCGGCCCAGGCCGTGTCGATAGACAATGACAAACTTTCCTTGTGACCGTTGGACCTCCGATAACCCAGGAGCTCCTTGTCGGATCCGTTGTTCATCTCGGGTCTCGGCGTCGCCAGAATAGTTTCATCAGCGGCTTGACGCTGGCGCCATGCATCAGTACCGACATCGTAATCACCACCAGCGTTACCTGGATCAGTTGCAGTGCCAGATCCTGCGGCAAGTCGTGCTGGATCACGTACATCAGGTAATACAGCGAACCGATGCCGCGCACGCCGAACCAGCCAGTCAAGCCGCGCATACGCCAAGAGGCGCCGCTACCGACCATGCCCAGGAGCACGCTAAGCGGCCGGGCAATGACGAAGATGAACAGGGCGCAACCGACCGCCGGCCAGCTCCACGAGTCGACGAACAGCATGCCGCCGACAAGTAGGATCAGCACCACTTCTGACAGGCGCTCCAGGTGCTCCTTGAAGACCAGCGAACCTTCGCTGATCAGCGCTGGCGTTCCTGCATGGTCGCCCCGCTCATGACTGGAGACCAGGGCTGGCGGTAACTCTGGCGAGGTCTCAGTGCGGCCGGCCAGTTTCAGCTCGGTCTGGTGCAGTGCGACGGCGGCGAAGAACACCGCCAGAAAACCCCAAGCGCCAATCAGCACGCTGATGCCATAAACGGCGCCGATCAGCCCGAGCCCGAGGAAATCGTCGAGCAATTCGCGGTCCTGCTGCGGGCCACGGATATTCCAGGCTAGTCGGGCCAGCAGGTAGCCGCCGACAACGCCGACGGCAATGCCGGCCAGAGTCGCCCACAGCACGTCAACTAGCAGCCAACGCAGGCCGGTTTCGCCGACTTCGTGCAGACCGAGCAAGCCCATGCCGAGCATCACGAATGGGAAGGCACTGCCGTCATTCATGCCGGCTTCGCAGGTCAGCGTGAAACGCAGCTGGTCCTGGTCGCCGGGATGGCGGATCTGCACGTCGGTTGCCAGTACCGGATCAGTCGGTGCGAGGATTGCACCGAGAATGATGCAGGCGCCGAGCGGCATGCCGAGCAGGTAGTAGGCGAAGGCCGCGACCATCGCCACGGTGGCTGCCATCGACACAGTGGCCAGCAGTACCGGCGTGCGCCAGCGCCGTAGCTTGATCGGCGCCGGCATCTTGACCCCGGCCGCGAACAGCGAGATCAGCACCGCCACCTCAGTCAGCACCTCCAGCAGGGCCGACTGCTTGAGCGGATTGAAGTGGAACACGTTGAGCACGGTCGGCCCGACGATAAGGCCAACTGCGAGATAGATGATGGCCGAGGTTATCGGCAGCGACTTCAAACGGGAGGTAGTCAGGGCCATGAACAATAGCAGGCCGCCGACCAGTAAAAACCAGACGGGAGTGGAGATCATCGCAGTAGTCTAATTGACAAGGAACCCCGCCGGTAGCCGGAGATGCCCGAGCAGAGCGTTTCACGGATTGCAGCCCTAAAGGCCGGCCAACTGTCGCCGCTACTCCGGCAATACGGCGCGCAAGCCCTGCTCCAGTGTCAACTGGGCCCACCATGCACGCCACAGTGAGACAAAAATCGGAGCCTAACGGCCCCACCTCAGTCTGCCGGTATAACCGCCATTCCGCTGTCGGTCGACAAGGCTTCCTGGCAATGGTAAACCTGCAATCTTGAAACAGTCGATGCGATGAGAATCAACCTCCGGGCGCTTTAAGTGGGAACAATTTTTCATTGTCCATGAGATCGTTGCGGATTGGTCCCTGCGCGCCGCTAGGAGCAGACCCTGTATCGACGTTGGTCGATGCCATTTGCGAACTGCGAGGTTTTGCACCACCCCCAATATTCGCTTGAATAACATCATTTGGATCCAAACCTCTTGCGATGCTCATGTCCGAGCGAATCGGCCCCTGAGCGCCCTGCGGTGCCGACCATGAATCGCTGGAGTACGGCTTACTACCATCACCCAAATGCGCTTGGATGTATGAATTGGCATCTGCTGCTTGGGCACTACCAACGGACATGAACAAACTGACAACACCACAGCCGAGAACTGAAACAATAAGCTTTTTCATGATGAATCTCCTGGGGTTAAGTTCCTCCCTGGAAGTCGTTACATCATAAGAACCTGATTTCCGATTTTTTCGGTCACCGGTTAACGTTCCCTGACTCTGAACCAATTGAATACAATCGCGTTACAGATAAAAATTTCAGGGTAGCTGTCAGACGAGCATGAGCAAGAATAGTTCGAACTTTACAAATTAAAAAAAACCGGATCAGCACACCCAATCCCTGAAATTTCACGAAGACAATTTGATTCCTTTATCACTCTGAAGTCTGAGTCCAACTCCTCGTGCCGCCACCCGCTAACTTAACATTGGCATAGTGCAGTAGCCCACCAAAAACACTCATCCGATCATGGGGCTAAAGATTTTGATCGGTTGTTACATAAGTTCGGTACCTTGAATACTTAACCTCGTATTAGGCTGCGCTAAATATTTCATTGGCATTTTTATTGGACAGAGCTGAGCTTGTCTATGGACGAAGGAGCCGTGCTAGGTAGCGTCATATTCAGGTTAAACATCGCAAGCACGCCAGCAATAAAATGTTTGTGCTGAAGCGGGGCATTTTGATACCAATGATGAAGATAATCTTCAAGGCTATCACGCGCATCAGAGGGATCCAGATTGAGGTAGTTCAATGATGCCCAGTTTTGAGGATCCTCCTGAAATAGTGGCAAAAGCAAGTTGGCAACAACCTCATTGTTATTTCGCATATAGGGGTCATTGCGTAACCGGTCCTCATTCTCATGCAGCCAAGAGACTAGCGGCGTCTGAGCGGGAAGCTGGCGATGAGATTCAGAAATGAGATGATCGAAAAATCGGCGGAGCTTTCTTGCCGCTTCTGACCATTTTGGCTCCGGGGGGGATGATTCCCAAGTATTTGCCAAACTTTTCAGAACAAAGAGCGAGGCCGTTTCGCACAAGGTTTCTTCAAACCACTGGTTGTGTTTGATCGTGGTTGCGTCGATGTTTTCATCATAATTCGAAAGAATATGGCAAAGCTCATGAGCGAATTCATAAGCGTATAGGTGCCAGTTTTCTCCACTGGCATGAAGACGAATCTGATACTCACCGGCCGGCCCCCGTTCATACATAGCAACTGGATTGCTGTCGGTATGGATGATGACAATAGTGGATGCAAGTTTTGTTGGTAATCGAGAAAGCAACTCGTCTGCAACCGAATAGAGAACGGTTTCTATAGACTCGCGCGGAGCACCAGCCCACCCTCCATCCTGGACGCGTAAACGAAGCCCCATTTCCTTACTACTGAAACGGGTTTGGGGCGATACAGATTCAGTTTCGTCAGCATGTGCGAGCGAGCATGCAATTATTGCGATGGAAAGTGGCAAACGCATATAGCGGGCCACCCATGCTCTCGGTGTTCCTTTTCGGCGTTCAATTTTTCGCTTTGCAGTCATATGGCACCCATTGGCACTGCCTCAACAAAATCCTTAAAAATAATTGTCTACTTTTTCTCCTAAGTTAGACATTTCTTTCGGAACTAGTTCGTCTACCCCGCATGGCTGTCGGGGAACTGGCAGATCGAACCATCGTCATTTACTAGTTTAGAATCCGGCGGATTCATTGGGTATCTTCAACCACCGGACCACCTCTGCTTACCCATTGACTTTCAACCATCCGTCGTCGAAACCTAGCGCAGACGGGAGGTGACGCCTCGCGCCACCTCCTGCCCAGCCACCGCCTTCGGCTGCCCAATGTATCGGACAGCAGCGTCCATTGCTTCGTTTCAGCGGCGGCGCCCCACCCGGAAATTCTGGCCCAGGCAAGGCGATGACGATCAACCGCCGGTCGCGCTGAGCGGGAACAGCCTGCCGTCATGCATTGAATCGTTGCGTATTGGCCCCTGTGCCCCTTGGGGTGCATGCCAGGAATCATTTTTGCCCATGTTCATTTGGACGTAGTGAGCGACACCGTCGCCACCAAGATGTGCCTGAATCAGATCATTCGGACTCGCACTGCCAGCAGTGAGCATCTCCGAGCGGATCGGTCCCTGAGCGCCCTGTGGTGCTGACCATGACTCGCTTGCGTATGCCTTGCTGCCGTCGCCCAGATGCGCCTGAATGGATGAGTGGACATCCGCGGCTTGCGCTGCACCAGCGAACGCGAACAAGCTGACTGCGCCGCAACCAAGCAGGGAATAAATAGACTTTTTCATGGTGGAACTCCTGGGGTTAAGGTTGGCTTCATTCATATGAATCAACATGATTATTCCTTTCGTGCTTTAGCCATTTTTCATTGGCATTGAAGGTCGGAACCCAGCTCTGTTGGAGCCATGCAAGCGTTCCTAACCCTTAATACGTGTGCCCTTGAAATCTGGATGCATTTATTGATGATTTATAGGCACGACGGCATCTTTCCGGAATACGGCCATGCGTTTCAAATTCCACGCGAGGCAAACCAGCGTCCATTCGCCCGTGACTTTCTTCAGGCCACGCAAAGAGAACTGACGAAAGCCCAGCACGGACTTGATGATGCCGAACACAGGTTCGACAGTTTGCTTGCGCAGGGCATACCGGCCACTCAATTCGTTGATCGGGCACTCTGCGCGCTGAAATTGAAATGTAACGACGAACGGCGGGTTGTGGCCGAATCCTGACCCATGGCTTCCTGCTGTTGGCAGCCTGTGCAATACAATCGGCATGATGCAAGGTCAGCTACCGATTTTCACGCGTGTGCCAGATTCGCAATATGTAGATGTTGCTTTCCTGAAGTTCGTAGCGCATCTCGTAGTGACCCACTAATAGCCGGCGAACTTCCCGAGGCTCGAATTCTTCGAGCCTTTCGCCCATGCGTGGGTTGTTCAGCAAATTGGTCGGGGCCGCCGTCAGTGATTGAACCGTGTGCGCTGCTGCTGACCGATTTACCGGCGCCAGAAATTCATACAGTCGCGCCAAGTCAGCCAGCGCTTTACTCGTCCACTTCAGCTGCATCAGTGTGGAACTGGCAGCGGGGACTCAGTACCCAGGCTATTGGCCCATGCCTGCACGGCTTGGTGGTCGATGACACTACCCACATCCACGTCAGCTAACCAGGCAGAGAGTGCTTGTTTCATGATCCAGCCTCGGGAGCGCTCAAGACGCGTTGCCATCTGGTCTACCTTCTCGGCAAGTGGCAACGGTACGTGCGCGGTGAGGACTTTGGTCGCTGTGTGCGCCATATCGTATCCTTTCAAGCTTAGTCAGTTTGAATCGTAGTGACTAATAGTGATTTACACAAGCTGCGAATACTTCTACGAGTCCGGTTGAGCTATACCCCAGCCTGATGTCAGGGCCGACCCCTTACAAACGTCCGGATAGAGCCAAAAACTCAATTTA
>OCTV010000534.1_pt1 | contig 15059 bp, 12 predicted proteins | sample 1539101 | NCBI WGS metagenome assembly OCTV01 (sample SAMEA3991422, study PRJEB22521) | metagenome | biome: anthropogenic terrestrial biome; feature: sewage plant; material: sludge | place: Sweden | collected 2012-09-26 | reverse complement strand
GTGGTGTCATACTTTCCACCACCTTTGGGTTCCTAGTGTTTAGCGTTCCGGTTAGCCAAGCCGGGGCGTTTTTTGATTACTTAAATGACGGGGATCCGAAAACAAAAACCGACCTCGGAATTACTGGCATATGGCTTATGCCGATAATGCCTTCACCGACCTATCATAAATACGACGTAACAGATTACATGGCTATTGATCCGCAGTATGGCACAATGGCGGATTTTGAAAAGCTTTCAAAGCTATGCAAGGAAAGAGGCATTGATTTAATCATTGACCTTGTACTTAATCATACTTCTGCACAGCATCCGTGGTTTCAGTCGGCAATAAAAAGCATGAGAATTGAGCCTTGCGGACAGAAGGTATGCAAATATGAAGAAAAATGCCGTGAGCATAATCCTTATTGTCAGTATTACAACTTTAAACAGGATTCACAAGGCAAGGGAATGTATGTTGTTCCTGGTGCAGGCGACTGGTATTATGAAGCTGGATTCTGGGATCAGATGCCTGATTTAAACCTTGATAATCCGGCATTAAGAGACGAAATCTTAAAGATTTCAAAGTTCTGGATTGAAAAGGGAGTAAAGGGCTTTAGACTTGATGCGACAACACAGTTCTATGCTGAAAACACAACAAAGAATGTTGAGTTTTTAAGCTGGTTTACAACAGAGCTTAAAAAAATCAAGCCTGATATTTATATGGTTGGCGAAGCGTGGACAGATGAAAGCATTATCAAGGATATGTACGCAAGCAAGCTCCCGAGTTTCTTTAATTTCGGCTTTTCACAGGTTGACGGTAACTTTATCAAGAGCGTAAGAATGGGTACAGGCGCTACTCTTGCTGAAGAGTTACAGGCTTGGCAGAAGGATATACGTTCAAAGTATCCTGATGCTATTGATGCAGCCTTTCTTTCAAATCACGATAATGCACGAAGTGCAGGCGGACTTGGCAGAAAGCTTGTTCTTGAAAAAATGGGCGCTGCTGTTTATATGCTTGCACCGGGAAATTTCTTTATATATTATGGCGAAGAAATCGGAATGACAGGTTCCGGCATAGATGAAAACAAGCGACAGCCACTTGTATGGTCACTTAAAAATAAAACAGGCATTACAAAGCCTGTTGCTGGTTCAACAAATTCCGAATTGCTTAAAGCTGGTATTGATCAACAATTAAAGGACAAAAATTCATTACTTAACTATTATAGGGACATAATAAGATTAAAGGATTTAAACCCTGAAATTGCAAGAGGGACAATTACTGCACTTGACCTTAATAATGAGTCAATATGTGCATATAAGAGTGAATATAATGGCTCATCAGTGTATATAATTCACAATCTTTCAAAGCAGGAGGTTGACATAAATTTTCCAGGTGATATATTTAGTAATGTAGAATTAAGAGGAAAATTAACAGCTGATGGTGGAACGATAGAACTTAATAAGAGCAATCTTAAAATGCCTTCATATTCTACTGTAATTTTAAGAGAAAAAAGCTAAGGTGGTAAATATATGAGCAAAATGAGTATTGATAATTCACGCTCAGCGGGGATACTTCTTCCTGTTTCGAGTCTGCCATCCAAATATGGCATCGGCAACTTCGGAAAAGAAGCATATGAATTTGTTGATTATCTGGTTGAGTGTGGACAGAAATACTGGCAGATACTCCCGATAGGTCCAACAAGCTTTGGCGACAGCCCTTATCAGTCTTTTTCAGCTTTTGCAGGGAATCCGTATTTTATTGATTTTGATATGCTTATCGGTGAAGAGCTCCTTGAAAATAGGGATGTAGATAATATCGACTGGGGAATCGACGAAGGAAGTGTCGAATACGATAAAATCTATGAGAGTAGATTCAAGGTTTTAAGAATTGCTTTTGAAAACTTTAAAAAACTGGATCAAAAGGAATACAAGTCTTTTTATAATAAGAACAAGCATTGGATAAAAGATTATGCTTTATATATGGCAATCAAGGTGAAGTTCGACAACAAGTCATGGCTTGAGTGGGATGATGATATAAGACTACACAAAAAATCAGCGCTTCATCATTATTCTGAAATGCTTGCTGATGATATATATTTCTGGTGCTTTTTGCAGTTCAAATTCTTTGAACAGTGGTATAAGCTAAAAGAATATGCAAACATTAATGGTATAAAAATCATCGGTGATATTCCTATATATGTTTCAATGGACTCAGCAGACACCTGGGCAAACAGTGACTTGTTCCAACTTGATGAGAATCACAGACCAACTGTTGTAGCAGGATGTCCGCCTGACTGCTTCTCTGACGACGGTCAGTTATGGGGTAACTCAATATATGACTGGGCTGTTATGGAAAAGGACGGCTTTTCATGGTGGAAGGACAGAATCTCATTTAGCTGCACAATTTATGATGTAATAAGAATTGACCACTTCATCGGCATAGTAAGATACTATGCAATTCCAGCAGATCATGACAATGCACGAAAAGGAAAGTTCCACAAAGGACCTGGATATGCTCTTATAAAGGCAATTGATGAGGCGAGAGGTGAAAGTCAGATTATCGCTGAAGATCTCGGCGTTGTCGTTGAACCTGTCAGAAAGCTCATAAAGCGTTCAGGCTATCCTGGAATGAAAATTCTTCAGCACGCTTTCGATGGTAATCCTGAAAACGAACATTTACCTATAAATTATGAAAAGAACTTCTGCGTATATCTTGGTACTCACGATAATGACACTATGGCCGCTGTAATAGAACAGATGTCAGATGAGAAGAAGCAGAATATGCTTAATTACATTGGAAAAGATAACTGTGACGATATAATTTGGGATCTTATCAGACTTGCTTATTCAAGCGTAGCAAAAATGGTTGTTATTCAGATGCAGGATATACTTGGACTTGACAATGATTCAAGAATGAATATTCCGTCAACAGTCGGCTGTAACTGGAAGTGGCGTGTTGATAAATCAGTACTTACAAGTGAAACAGCTGGAAAATTAAAATTATTATCAAAGGTTTACGGCAGATAGCCTTTGATTGTCTGGAGGAATTTATGAACACAAATTTCAAAAATAATATAGACGTAATTCTTGATTATGATTACGGAAAAACTGCAGAGAATGCAACAACAACAGAGCTTTACAATGCAATCTCAAAAGCTGCTATGGAAGAAATGAGAAATACTCAGACAAAGCTTTCCGAGAAGAAAACTGCCTGCTATTTTTCAGCAGAATTTTTAATCGGACGTCTTGTATACAGCAATCTTCTTAACCTTGATCTTCTTAATGATACAAAGGAATATCTTGAGGACAACGGTCTTGATATAACTATCTTTGAGGATATTGAAGATAACGCACTTGGAAATGGCGGTCTTGGAAGACTTGCTGCTTGCTTTTTAGACAGTGCCGCAACACAGAACATTCCACTTGACGGATACGGAATCCGATATAAGTACGGTATCTTCAAACAGTATTTTGAAGATGGACTTCAGAAGGAAATTCCGGACAACTGGCAACGCTTCGGCGATCCTTGGTCAGTAAAAAGAGATGACAAGGCTGTTGTTGTTGAATTCGGTGATCAGAAGGTTCTTGCTGTACCATATGATACACCAGTAATCGGATACAGAAACAACGTAGTAAATACTCTCAGATTATACGAAGCACAGTCACTTGAAAGCTTTGACTTTGATTTATTTAACCAGCAGAAATATGATAAGGCATTTGAGAAGAAGAACGCCGCTGAAGCAATTTCAGCTGTTCTATATCCAAATGATGATACAGACAAGGGTAAAAAACTTCGAATCAAACAGCAGTACTTCTTTGTTTCTGCAGCATTGCAGAATATTATTGCTGACTTTAAGGAAAAGCACGGAACAAACTTTAAAAAGTTCCCTGATTTCTATGCAATTCAGCTTAATGATACACACCCTGTTGTCGCTATCCCTGAGCTTATAAGACTCCTAAGCCTTGAAGGTCTAACTTTTGCTAAGGCTTTTGATATTGCTAAGAAGACTTTTGCATATACAAACCATACTATTATGGCAGAAGCACTTGAAAAGTGGAGTCTAAAGCTTTACAGATCAGTTCTTCCAAACGTATATAAGATTATCGTGAAGATAGACAAGCAGCTTGAAAAGGATTTAATTGCAATGGGCGTTGCTGAAGAAGACAGAGAGCAGTATAAGATAATTTCAAACAATCTTATCTATATGGCTCGTCTGGCAGTATATGCTACATTTTCAACAAATGGTGTTGCACAGATCCATACAGAAATTCTTAAAGAATCAACACTTGCTGAATGGCATAAGCTATATCCAGACAAGATTAACAACAAGACAAACGGTATCACACAGCGTCGCTGGCTTGCACTTGCAAACCCACAGCTTGCGGATTTCATTACTGATAAAATCGGTGATGACTGGACAACTGATCTTGATGAATTAAAGAAGCTTGAAAAGTATAAGAATGACAAGGCTGTTATAAAGGCTTTTGATGAAATAAAGAAAATAAAGAAGCAGGAGCTTGTTGAATATATCGACAAGAAGGAAGGCAGACTCCTTGACAGCACCTTTATCTTTGACATTCAGATTAAGAGGCTTCACGAATACAAGCGTCAGCTTATGAATGCTCTTTCAATCATTGATATTTACTTTGGCTTAAAGGACGGTTCAATCAAGGACTTTAACCCGACAGCATTTATCTTTGGCGCAAAATCTGCTCCAGGATACTCGCGGGCTAAGGCAATCATCAAGCTAATCAACTCAATCGCCGATAAGGTTAACGCTGACGATGATGTGAATGAAAAGCTTGCTGTATTGTTTGTTCAGAACTATAATGTTTCATATGCAGAAAAGCTTACACCAGCTGCTGATATTTCAGAACAGATTTCAACAGCAGGTACAGAAGCTTCAGGAACAGGTAATATGAAGTTTATGCTCAACGGTGCGGTAACTCTCGGAACATTCGACGGCGCTAATGTTGAAATTGTTGAACAGGCTGGGGAAGAAAACAACTATATCTTCGGTGCAAGAGTTGAGGAAATTGAAAAAATCTCAAAGGATTATGATCCAATGAAGATTTACGATAATAACCCACGCATTAAGAAGGTTATTGATTCACTCACAAACGGAACATTTGATGATGGCAAAACAGGGTTGTTCGATGACCTTCGCGACTGTCTTCTTGAAGAAACCTACAACAGAGCTGACACTTATTATATACTTCACGATTTTGAAAGCTATATTGAGGCAAAGCTCCGTGCGAATAAGGATTATTCAGACAGATTCAGCTTCACACAGAAGTGCTTTATGAATACCTGCAATGCCGGTAAGTTCTCAAGTGACAGAACAATCAAGCAATACGCTGATGAAATCTGGTTCAACAAGAACAAGTAAAATAATATTAAAGACTGTATCTTAATTGATACAGTCTTTTTTTCATATAATGATAACAAAAAAGTTTTTTCGACATATTATGTATAGAACATTACGTTCACAAAACAAATTAAGGGGTTTTGACAATGTTTAATAAAATGAATAATAATATGGGAATGGAAAACATGATGCATGGCGGATATATGGATAAAGGTCCTTGCGGTTGCGGTTTTAAACCTATAGTAAAAGAAAGATGTTGCTGCCGTCCAAGGAAAGTATGTTATACTGTCTGTGATTGCTGTTATACAAAGAAATTCACTAAAAAAATGCCTGATAATTGTTGTTGCCCAGATATGAAAAATGATTTTTATGGAAATGATATGGTTGACAACAGCTGGGGTAATTCCTACGGTTCTAAAGACAACTATGGCTGGAGTAATGCCCGCGGTATGGATGATAACTTTATGGGCGAGGATGCTGATATGTACGGCGAAAACGATATGGACGGTAATTACTGGGGCTAATAGTTCACACTCATTAACAATTTTCCTTTATGTAACATATTATATAAAGAACAATTTGTTCAGTTTACTATAGAGGAGAATTTCTATGAGTTGTCACGATGAAAATGGAATGTTCGAACCAGAAATGACTGTTTATCACGGAAGTAACTGTGACTATTATGCTCACGATGAATTTTGTTGTGATGGTTGCAAAGATAGTTGTACAAAGGGTGCACCAAAATGCAATATCTGCGAACTTCAGATGAAAAATCTGCTTGCTCAGCTGATTACGCTGTATCCTACAACTGCTTTTTCGTTCACAATGCAAGATGGCACTATTATAACTGGAACACCAACAGGTATGCTGGATCCGTATAACAACGGAATTGTTGTAGTAACTTCATCAGGTGACCCAACAGAATACGTTAATGTCTGTCAGATCGCAAGGGTGGAATTATTAAGTGCAACATATAATACCCAAATTACCTATGTTTCAGGATGCTTATGCCCGACTTGCAGTGGCTGTGATGAGTCTATCCGTAGTCTCATTTCAGTAGGAGAAATAATCTGTATACCGCGCGGTGTTCCGATCACTGGCGCAACAGTTGTAGCCGTTGCACCGGGTATAATTGCATTGGATAGTGGAGCAAATCTGTGGTTCGTTTCTACTTGCCATATGGATTCATTTACTATTATAGATAATGTTACAGGATAAAAGAGTGGCAAGCGCCACTCTTTTTTTGTATTGACATATCCGTATAATAATTATAAAATGAATTAAAATGTTCTGGAGGTATAAAATGATAAAGGTATTGAAGCTTACACAAATAGATGAACTCAGGAGCAATGTTGATAAAAGCATTATACAGCATATCAGGACAGGCAGAGTTGAACGTTTCGCCTGCTTTTCTGACTTTGATATGATATCCTTCAACTGGTATGATATCAACAAGCCCGACTCTGAAACAGAGCATATTCTTATATATTTCAGTAAAAATGACTTGTGCATACTGTCTGACATGAAGGAAGTACGTTCTATAGCAAACAGTGTTGCTGAAAAGGACACTGAGGTTCAGAGAATACTGTATCAGTTTTTTGTTGAGCTTATAAAAAATGATATGGATTATCTTGAAAAGCTTGAAGAGGAAATTACTCTGTCAGAGGATGATCTGCTCGAGCGGACAAGCGGTGAATGTACGGAAAAGATTGTTGAGTACAGAAAGAAGCTTTTAAAGCTCAAAAGATATTACGAACAGTTAAATACTATTTTTGAAGGCTTTAATGAAAATGAAAATAATCTGCTTAGCGATGATTATCTGAGAATTTATAAAATTCTTGACAACAGAGTTGACAGGCTTTTTTCAACTGTTCTTAATCTAAGGGATTATGTCACACAGATGCGAGAGGCTTATCAGGCAAAAATAGATATAGAGCAGAATAATTTAATGAGAGTATTCACTGTAATCACATCAATATTCATGCCGTTGTCTTTGATAGCCGGCTGGTATGGAATGAATCTGCGTATGCCTGAATTTGCGTGGAAGTATGGCTATCTGGCAGTAATTATACTGAGTGTTGCTGTGTGTATAACCTGCTTGATTTACTTTAAGAAGAAAAAGTGGTTTTAATCTGACATCAGCTTTTTTGTCCGTTGATACATGAAGTCGAGGACATTCATTCGTGCAGTTTCATCACTTATAGGACAAGGCTGATAATTATTTCTCTTTCCCGAATGGACATAATACGGAATAATAAACTCCTGCTGATTTATGAGGTTGTTGTTTTCATCAAAGGTGAAACGCTCCTGATAAATCAGCGTTCTGTTTTCCGGGAAGGGTGAACTCCCGAAGCAGAAGCTACCGAGTGAATATAGAATATGCTTGCCCTTATATACTTCAAAGGGCTGAATAACGTGAGGATGAGCGCCGATAACAAGATCAGCACCATTGTCAACAAGTGTGTGGCAGTGATTAATCTTCCATTGCTCAGGGTAATGAATGAATTCCTCACCGCTATGGAAGAATACAACTCTTGCGTCAACCTTATCTTTAAGTTCATTAAGCTGAGTTATTGTTTTGGTGAGGCTACCCCATTCACCGAACATTACATTAAGTACAGCTATTTTTATCCCGTCTTTTTCAAGGATAACAGGATGATTCACATCACTCCAGCGGGTATCGGCTTTTTCAAAGGCAGCAACCGTATCCTTATACCCCTGCAAGCCATAATCATAGAGATGATTGTTTTCAAGCACAACAGTATCAATGCTGTTTACCTTATAAATTCCAGCGTATGCTGATTTGTTCCTGAACCAATAAGCAGGAGTGTACCCTTTGTCCTGACCTTGAAGATTTGAATCAGTAAAAACATTTTCTGAATTTGCAACAGTAAAATCATCTGTTCCTATATAAGGCATACATTTTTCAAAAAAGTATGTAGCGGGCTTTGTCTTCGTGTAATAGGCTATACTGTTCTGCGACATTTCTCCATTATAAGAGCCGAGAATACAGTCGCCTAAAAAGGATAATGTAATGCTTTTTGTCTTTGGTACAACAGCATTAGTCGGCAAATAAAATTGCTGTTTAATTGTACTTATTTCTTGGTTAAAATCATTATGCGTTATATCTGTATTGGCATATCCCGTTGGCAACAGGATAAGAAATGCTGTCATTATTACAACAGCTATAATTTTTTTCATATACATCACTCCTGATTAATGTATATGAAAAAAGACAAGCTATATGATAATTATTTATCGCAATAAGCAACAAAAAAAGAGCCTGAAATTTCAAGCTCTTTTTTATTATGATAATCTGTTTTTGAAATCCTCATAACCGAATTCTTTAATTATTTTAGTATTACCGCCTTTGTCGCAAAGTGCAATGGAAGGTAACTTCATACCATTGAAAGTATTCGTCTTGACCATTGAGTATATTGCCATATCGCAAAAAACAAGTCTGTCACCGATTTTCAAAGGTTCATCAAAGGAATAATCCCCGATGATATCACCAGCAAGACAGGTATGCCCACCAAGACGATAGGTGTATTTCTTTTCATTTGCCTCACCAGAGTCAATAATATGCGGTCTGTAGGGCATTTCAAGCACATCTGGCATATGACAGGCGGCCGAAGTATCAAGGATAGCAATATTCATCCCGTTGTCGATGATATCCATTACACTTGCTATAAGGAAGCCTGAATTGAGTGCAACCGCTTCGCCAGGCTCAAGATAAACCTCAACATTATACTTTGCTTTAAAGGTGTTGATTATTTCAATCAGTTTTTCAACAGCATAATCTTCTCTTGTTATATGATGCCCGCCACCGAAATTCACCCACTTCATTTGCGGGAGGAATTCGCCGAACTTTTCTTCAATAGCTTTTAGTGTAACTTCAAGTGCGTCAGAATTCTGCTCACATAATGTATGGAAGTGAAGTCCGTCAATCCCATCAAGCATATCAGCACGGAAGTTTTCTCTTGTGACACCAAGTCGTGAAAAAGGCGAGCAAGGGTCATAAATTGCGTGGTCCTGTGTCGAACACTCTGGGTTGATTCTTATTCCAAAGCTTTTTTTGCTGGCAAGGCATTTGTCTTTACACCTATTCCACTGTGAGAATGAGTTGAAGATAATATGGTCGCAAATTGTCAGAATTTCATCCAATTCGTCAGCTTTATAGGCAGGGGAGAATATGTGAGTTTCGCCACCGAACATTTCGTGCCCGAGCTTTGCCTCATAAAGTCCGCTTGCAGTAGTTCCAGAAAGATATTGCGAAATAAGAGGGTAGGTTGAAAACATTGAAAAAGCCTTTTGTGCTAAAAGTATGTGACAACCCGTTTTGTCCATAACAATTTTGAGTTTTTCAAGGTTTTTAATCAATAGCTTTTCGTCAACAACAAAACAAGGCGTCGGTAGTTTATCTATTGCAAAGTTAAGCATTTTATTCTCCTTGTCTGTATGAATTTAAAGAGTAGTTTATTAATTTAATTTGCATATCATAAGATATTCTTCCGTTAATTCTTCCACTATTTCAAACCCGACGGACTTATACATTTTGACTGCATAATTATCCTTTTGAACAGCAAGTGAAGTTTGTATATACCCCTTATCTTTCAATAATTGTAACATATTGAGCATAAGTTTTGTTCCGATACCTTTGTTGCGGAATTCTTTATATAAAGAGATTGCAAATTCAGGGGTTCTGTTATCGGTATTGCCAAATCCTTTTACATCACCAGCAAGAATTCTTGTCCATACAGCACCTACAATTTTTCCATTAACCTCAGCAACAAGACAGTAATCATCCGGCTTTCCGAAATCATCAATATATACACTTAGCTCTGGCTTTTGAATAATATCAAATGGGGCAAGATTGTTTTCATCTCTTTGAAAAATCGCTTCATATAAAAAGTTTTTGAGAAGTGGTATTTCTTCTGTCTTTATTTCTCTAATTGTATATTCAATCATTAGTCCACCATTTCAGGGTTAAAGCTTTCCTGCCAAGGGAGTCCCCACTTGTTGAGTGCATCCATAAATGGATCAGGATCAAATTCCTCAATGTTATAAACTCCGGCTTTATCCCATGTCTTTGTCATAATCATCATTGCACCAATCATAGCAGGTACACCTGTTGTGTAGGAAATTGCCTGTGACTCGACTTCTTTGTAGCATTCCTGATGGTCACATACGTTATAAAGATAATAGGTCTTTTCCTTGCCGTCCTTTTTACCGGTGAAGATACAACCTATATTTGTTTTTCCCTTTGTGCGTGGACCAAGTGTAGCAGGGTCAGGCAATACAGCTTTTAAGAACTGAAGAGGTACAATTTTCTTACCCTCAAATTCAATAGGCTCAATGGAAGTCATACCGACATTTTCAAGGCATTTTAAGTGTGTGAGATAGCTCTGCCCGAAGGTCATGAAGAAGCGTATTCTCTTAATTCCTGTGATGTTCAGAGCAAGGCTTTCAAGCTCCTCGTGGTGAAGAAGATACATATCCTTTTCACCGATTTCAGGGAAGTTATAAACCTTTTTGATTTCCATTGGCTGCGTTTCAATCCAGTTGCCATTCTCCCAGTAAGAACCCTTTGCGGTAACTTCACGAATGTTGATTTCTGGGTTAAAGTTTGTAGCGAAAGGATAACCGTGATCTCCTGCGTTAGCATCAAGTATATCAATGTAGTTTATCTCGTCAAACTGATGCTTGAGCGCATATGCTGAAAAAACTCCTGTAACACCTGGGTCAAAGCCACTGCCGAGAAGTGCAGTGATTCCAGCATCTTTGAATTTTTCTCTGTAAGCCCATTGCCATTTGTATTCGAATTTTGCAGTGTCAAGAGGTTCATAGTTTGCAGTATCAACATAATCTGTTCTTGTTGCAAGGCAAGCATCCATTATTGTCAAATCCTGATATGGGAGAGCTAAATTCAGCACAACATCAGGCTTGAATTTATTTATTAATTCAACAAGTTCATTAACATTGTCAGCGTCAACCTTTGCAGTATGAATGATTGTTTTGGTTTTATTCTCAAGCTTTTCCTTAAGAGCATCACATTTTGATTTTGTTCTGCTTGCTATCATAATTTCCTCAAAAACTTCGCTGTTCTGACAGCACTTGTTAATAGCAACAGAAGCTACTCCTCCACAACCTATTATAAGACATTTTCCCATTTATCATAATCCTCCTTTTATTTGCTGATTGATAATAATAATTCTCTTAAAACTTTGCAGGCTACTGCTGTTGAAGCACCACTCTGGTCATACACTGGGCTTAGTTCATTAACATCAGCGCCGACGATATTAAGATTACCAATTTTAATAATTGCATTCAGTAAATCCATAAATGTAATACCGCCAGCCTCAGGCGTACCTGTTCCGCAGAAAACCGACGGGTCAAGGACATCAAGGTCAAGTGTAAAGTAAACTGGCTTGTCAGCAAGCTTCTTTATAACTTCTTCAAGTCCGTTCAAGTCGAATTTGTTGATAAAATTATGATCTAAAGCAAATTCGAATTCAAATTTCTCGCCACTTCTAATTCCAAACTGAAAAATACGATTGTCACCTAAAATATCGTGACAACGTCTTATTACTGTTGCGTGGGAAAGTTTTTCCCCTAAATAGTCATCACGAAGGTCAGTATGAGCATCAAAATGAATAATGCAAAGGTCAGGATATTTTTTAGCGACTTCTCTGATACTTCCAAGAGTGACTAAATGCTCGCCACCAATCATTACAGGGGTTTTATTGTCGTCAAGAATACCTTTTGTCATATCGGAAATCTCATCAAGAACCCTTTGTGTGTTCCCAAAAGGCAGTTCAAGGTCACCACCGTCAAAAACATTAATGTCGCACAAGTCCTTATCCTGATATGGGGAGTAGGTTTCAAGCCCGAAGGATTCAGACCGCATAACTTTACTTGCAAAACGTGTTCCTGGGCGGTATGAGGTGGTTGAGTCAAACGGTGCCCCGAAAATCACGATATCAGCTTCATTATACTCCTTGTCGCAACCGATGAAGTTTTCAATATTTCTATTCAACATCTTTTAAAAGCTCCTCAACATAATTCGGGAGGTAGAATGCCCCCTTGTGCAGATTCGTATTATAATATCTTGTCTTGAGTGCAAGCTGATCCCATTCCTTTGCCTTTAAATCACCGACAGGGTGATATTTTTTTGAAGCAAAGCCAAACAGCCAGTGTCCTGACGGATATGTCGGGATATGAGCCTGATATACACGGCTTATATTAAAGGATTCAACAATCCTTTTGTGTGCCCTTTGCATTGCAATAGCATCATCTTCATAGAATGGGCTTTCGTGCTGATTGACCATAATGCCGTCTTCTTTAAGTGCCTTAAAGCAGTTCCCGTAGAATTCTTTTGTGAAGAGTCCTTCGCCTGGACCGAAAGGATCGGTTGAGTCAACAATAATAAGGTCGTATTTATCCTCACATTTTCTGATGAACTTTAAGCCATCCTGAAAGTAAAGATTAACTCTCTTATCGTCAAAGCCACAGGCAGTCTGCATCAGGTACTTTCTGCATACATCAACAACCATTTCATCAATTTCAACAATATCAATGTTATCAATAGTTGCATAGCGTGTCAGTTCTCTTGCAACGCCACCGTCACCTGCACCGATAACAAGAACATTTTTAACATTCGGGTGAACAGCCATTGGAACATGAGTAATCATCTCGTGATAGATAAATTCATCCTTTTCTGTGAGCATCATATATCCGTCCAATGTCAGAAATCTTCCGAATTCCTTTGACTCAAAAACATCAATGCGCTGGAATTCACTCTGTGCTGAATAAATCTGTTTGTCAACCTTTATAGAAAATTTGCAGTTTTTAGTATGCTTTTCTGAAAACCAAAGCTCCAACTAAAATCCCCCCTTCAGAACATTAATATATTCAATGTTCATATCTTCAGGGCCCGTCATAAAACAGCCCTTTTCTTTTGCGTATATAATATAATCAATTATTTCTGATGTTACTTCTTCACCTGGTGCAAGAATAGGAATTCCAGGTGGATAGCACATAACAAATTCAGTGCATATCTTGCCCACGCTATCCTCAATCAGTACTGGAGTTTTTTCTGAATAGAAAGCCTTTTGCGGAGCAAGTACAACCTTTGGATTTATATATTCGTGCTTCATCATACCAGTCTTGTCTTTTTTATAAAGTCTTCTTATTTCGGATAATGCACTCACAAGACGTTCAATATCCTTGTGCCTGTCACCGACAGAAATATAAGCAAGAATATTACCGATGTCGCCGAATTCAACCTGAATATCATATTCATCACGGAGAAGGTCATATACTTCAATTCCTGCAAGTCCAATGTTCAGGGTATTTATTGAAAGTTTTGTAATATCGAAATCAAAAACGGAATCACCGTTTATCAGCTCTTTTGAATAAGCGTAGTAGTCACCAATGTTGTTGATTTCTTCTCTTGCATATTCAGCAAAGTCAATGACTTTGTCAAAAATTTTTTTTCCTTCTAGAGCAAGATTCCGTCTTGAGATATCAAGACTTGAAAGGAGAAGGTAAGAACCGCTTGTGGTCTGAGTGAGATTTATAATCTGTCTTACATAGTTTGGATTGATGTTCTCGCCACACAGCAAAAATGAGCTTTGAGTAAGTGAACCACCTGACTTGTGCATACTCACCGATGCCATATCAGCGCCAACGCTCATTGCAGAAGCAGGGAGCTTATCACTGAAATAAAAATGCGTCCCGTGTGCTTCATCAACAAGCACCTTCATATTGTTCTCGTGCGCAAGCTTTGTTATTGCTTTAAGGTTTGAGCATATCCCGTAGTATGTCGGGTTATTCACGAAAACCGCAACAGCATCAGGATTTTCCTTTATAGCATTTTCAACGTCGCTTAGTGCCATTCCAAGAGCAATTCCAAGCTCATTATTTGTCTGTGGGTTAATATAAACTGGAACAGCACCACAAAGTATGAGCGAGTTAATAGCACTTCTGTGCACATTTCTTGGTAAAATTATTTTATCACCTTTTTTGCAGACTGATAAAATCATTGCCTGAACAGCACTTGTTGTGCCGTTCACCATAAAAAAGGCATGAGAAGCACCGAAAGCATCTGCTGCGAGTTCTTCTGCTTCTTTTATAACAGAAACAGGATGGCATAGGTTATCGAGTGGCTTCATTGAATTCACGTCAACAGTCACACATTTTTCACCGAGGAAGTTGGTAAGTTCTTCGTTGCCTTTTCCTCTTTTATGACCTGGAACATCAAAAGGAACAATACGCATTTTCTTGAAGTCCTGCAAGGCTTCAAGTATCGGCGCCTTTTCCTGATTTAGTTTATACATTTTACCCTCCGATAAATAGTTAATAGTTTTCTGCAAGTTTTTCTGCGGTGGCTTTGCGCTCGCCCCCGCGCCCCTTCGCACATAAATACTAAAAAGTAAAAGGTCAAATTTCTAAAAGGGCGGAAGCATTAACAGGTGAAGAACACAAAAGTGAGCGACTTTAACAAACTATAGCGTTTGCTGGAGCCCGTCACTCAATGGTTGCAAAGTACCGAGACAAAGTATATAAGCAAAACTAATATATAAAAGTTTTAATTTAGTATACTGAATTTTTCTCAAAGAGAAAAATTTGTTATGCGGTGAATGTCAAAAGTTCTCGGCAGAGCGGTGTTTCTTGGTAACTTCTTTTCACTGGAGAAAAGAAGTTACTGGGG
>OCTV010000533.1_pt1 | contig 15062 bp, 14 predicted proteins | sample 1539101 | NCBI WGS metagenome assembly OCTV01 (sample SAMEA3991422, study PRJEB22521) | metagenome | biome: anthropogenic terrestrial biome; feature: sewage plant; material: sludge | place: Sweden | collected 2012-09-26 | reverse complement strand
CAGCAGAATACATAATTGACGATAAGAAATATATCGTTCATGCGCATTTCGTCGGCGAAAAAGATGTGGATACTGTTATTCACAATATTGCATTTAGCCGAGCGATGAATGAAACATTTTCACAAACAGCAGCATAAATATTTATCTGAAGTATTGCTGAATTCGGTATTCTATGGTATAATCTGAGTATCGAATTCGGCTGCTTTGGATTTGAAAGGAGTAAAAATTATGCCAAAGCAGACTATTTATAACGTTGGGATTTATGTAAGGCTTTCAAAGGATGATTTAAGAGCCGGCGAATCCCTTTCTATTGAAAATCAAAAACTCATTCTTACAAAATATGTTCAGGAACAGGGCTGGAATATTATTGATACCTACGTTGATGATGGCTATTCAGGAACAAGCTTTGAACGTCCTGGAGTAAAGCAATTATTAGAAGATGCTCAAAACGGAAAGATAAACCTTATTATTGTTAAGGACTTAAGCCGTTTCGGAAGAAACTATATTCAAGTAGGGCAATACATTGATTATATTTTTCCTATGCATAATGTACGTTTCATTGCACTCAATGACAATGTGGATACGATAAATCAGAACAGCACAGCAATGGATATGATGCCAATAATGAATGTCTTTAATGAATGGCATGCGGCTAATACTTCAAAGAAGATTAAATCTGTTATTGAGGCAAATGCAAAGGCTGGGAAATATCGCACTACTTATGCTCCATATGGATATGTTAAGGGCGATGATGAAAACAAACTTCCCGTTGTTGATGAGCCTGCCGCAAGTGTTGTCCGCCGTATCTTTGAAATGCGCTCGCAGGGAATTAGTCCTCGACATATCGCAGATAAACTAAATGAGGAAGGCATTCTTACTGCATCCGATTACCTTTATGCAAAGATTGGAAAACCAAATCCACGTCATACAAGCCATCTATGGTGTGCTGAAAGAATACGCACATTGGTTAATAATCCAACTTATCTTGGTCATTTGGCTCAAATGAGAACTACAACTGTTTCTTACAAGAATCATAAGACAGTTAAAAAAGATGAATCAGATTGGATTATCATTGAAAACACTCATGAGCCACTTGTAACGCAGGAAATGTGGGATAAATGCCGAGAGATGGAGGAGTCAGTAAGTCAAGGCAAAAGGACTAAAACTGGATTTGTGGCTGCACTTAGTGGATTAATGTTCTGTGCGGACTGTGGTGAAAAAATGCGGCTCGGTTGGAATAATACAACGAATGGCAGCAAGAAAAAACCGAGAAAATATATGCGTCATAATTTCAATTGTGGCAAATACAATCGTCACGGAAAAATTGCCTGCACAAGTCACTATATTAAGATGAAAGATATTGACGCTCTTGTTCTTGCTGATATTCGTTCAATGGCGGCTCTTGTGATTGAAGATGAAAATGCCGCAAGACAGCAGTTCTTATCAAAGAAAGAACAATTGAATTCTCGTCAAACTGCTGAAGAACATAAGCGTTTGCGTGAAGGAAGATTTCGTCTTAATGAATTGGAAACACTGATTCCATCCATTTATGAAGATAAAGTTCTTGGTAAAATTCCAGAGGATGTATGTGTAAAGCTGTTGGAGAAATATCAGATAGAGCAAAAAGCTCTTTCAGAAGAAGTATCCCAGCTTGAAGAAAAACTGAATGCCGTAAAACAAGACGAACATGACGTTGAAGAATTTATTAAGCGTTTGAAGAAATACACCGATGTTCAGGAGCTTACTCGTGAAATGTGCCTTGAGCTGATTGAGTACATAACCATTGATGCTTATCAGGATGAAAAGCCTAGAGATATTCATATTTACTACAAGCTTTTAGAAAAACCACTTGAAAACAAGAGATATCTTGATATACCTAAAAGCGAAGAAACCGCCTAAAATAGGCGGTTTGAGAAGATAATATTATTGTGTGTCCTTTTGAGAGGTTGAATACAATGAACGTGTACACGCATCTCGGACTTGACGATGCCGTTGATGAACTGAACAGACTGAAACAGCTGGAAGAAGCAAGGAAAGAAATAAAGGCTGTTTAATATTAATAGTATAGCACCGTTTCTGAGCCGGTGTTATTTTTGTCTTGAAATGAGTATAAATATGTGATAAAATTAAATTAATTGTAAATTTGAATTTGTCATTCTGTTTAGTTCAATATTAATATAAAGGAGCCAACTATATTTAAACTAATTGTAACTGTTCAGGACCAATGTCATTTAGTTACAGCTGGAACATCTTTTGCATGTGGAGCAATTTTTGCTGCGTTTGGTGCTGCTTTAGGCTGGATTTGTGGCGGTAGTATTGCGCGTTCATGCATTCAATCAGATAAATCAATAGAAGTATGGATTCCATTTAGAAAGAAAGATATTTATATCGTGTGAGGTGTTTATGAAAAAAGCTGTAGTAATAATTTTGGCTTCAATTATATATTTGGTAATTGCGATTTGTGTATCTAGAGTTATTGAAAATGTTATTTTACAAGCATGTAGTGTTGGTTTGTTAGCAGCTATAATGGTATTTTTTGTTGCTAAATTTATTAAAAAGAACGAAAACAATTAAAATAAAGTCAATGGCTTATACTTATATTACTTTAATCAGTATTATTGATTACAATGGTTTTATATAAAGAGTGTTAAGTATCGTCTGTGCCATAGAATAGTTGATCTCATCAATAATTTTCTGCTGTTCCATAACATCCTCCTGTTCTGATAAAAAGGCTTTCTATATATAAGCCACGGGGAAGGTGGATGTAAACCCTTGAATTAAAAAAATATATTATTTTCAGAGGTTGAAAGTGATATTTTTTATCTGAATAAATCATAAGAGGGGATTAATAATGAGAAAATCTTTCGTTGACTTTATTGTGTGTACAATGGTATAATAAGCTAAATGATGACGTGAGAAAAGGTCGGAAAAAATGAATTATCAACAATTGAGCGACAATAAAATGTGTTGAAGAACTACAGGGATATAATGGTAGAAATGTATAATAAAGAATTAGAAAGACAGCTTCATGAATTATTTATAGGTCTTAATAAGACAACTGATAATATTATTATTAATTCTCAAACAAACAAAGCAGCAGCAGATAGAATTATGCGACTTATATCAAGTTCAATATCAGCAGAAGCAGAAAGATATATGATAGATATGTATTCTTGCCTGGTAAATAAAATTAAGGAAGAAGCGTTTTTTAAAAAGCTAGATAATCTAAATGCTTTTTATCGCTTGAATTTACGGGAAGAAATCAATAATAGATTTCAATTTAATATTGAAAATATTGATGCATATAAAACAGGAATAGAATATAAGGAAGTAAATCGGTTCTATATAGCACTCATCACCGCCGCAAGTACAATGGTTTTAGAGGTAATATTAAAGTTTACTTTTTTAAGTAAAATCAATATCCCTTTTTTTCTTATTATTGTAAGTACACTTGCAAATAAACTGCAAAAGTTTTCTCTGGTTATATTTATTGTGTGCATTTTTTTATTCCTCAAAAGCTTATGTATTGATAGAAAAACTTTGGCTGATAGCAGTACAGATATTGGTTGGTATCATAAAAATATTGTAATTTCAATTAGAAATGAAGGGACCATTTTTGAACATTTCTGTATTGAGGACGTGATTGGATGACAAATCAGAATTTGACAGAGGTAATGGCTGATGATAACAGATTCATTTGATACAAAGACAAAACCGCTTATTTCATTAAAAGATTTTTATGGAGAACAGCGATGCTGTGCAGATGTGTGCATAGTAACATTTTCAAAATTGATTCATGATACGGTATTAGCAGAGTATAAGTGTGGAATGGTCGCTGCTATCAGCGCCGCAAACGGCGAAATCCCAATTTATATGTTTAACCATAAAGGAAAGAAAATTGCTTTTTATTTATCAATGATAGGCTCTACCTGCGCATCTCAATGTGTATTGGAGTCAAATTGGCTGATAGGAACAACGAAATATGTTATGTTTGGCTCCTCGGGCAGTCTTGTACAGGAAAAGACTGCAAACCGCTTTGTTGTACCCTCAGAGGCATATCGTGATGAAGGAATGTCCTATCACTATGCACCGCCAGGTGATTATATCACTGTTAAAAACAGTCCCACGGTAAAAGCTGTTTTTGATGAATTGCGTGTTCCGTATATTGAGGGGAAGATCTGGACAACTGATGCTATTTTACGTGAAACAGCGGGACAGGCTGTAAAACGTCGGGAAGAAGGCTGTATCGCGGTTGAGATGGAAATAGCGGGAGTACAATCTGTATGTGATTTCAACGTACTCAATCTATATACTTTTATTGTTACCGGAGATGTCCTTTCGGAAAATAGTTATTCAACAGGTACTCTTTCTGATGCAAACCACAATATAGATAACTTTCAGCTTGCACTTGAAATTGCAAGCAGAATATAAGAATTGGTAACTCCACATTTGTTGAACTGATTCCAACTACAACATAATCATATCTGGAATGTTACTCCATTCTGGATTCTTTTTTATCTGATAGAAAGCTGGATTGGATGGGTCTGATACTATGATAACAGGCCCTTTTTCTTCGTATAAACTTTCGCTCATAGAATCACCTCGCAATTTAAAAATGGGGATTGACATATAATCACCGGCGTGATATAATATAAGTAAAGTTCACTATAGTTCACGGAAAGTATAACATAAAAAAATTAAAAGTCAATAATCTGAGGTGGGTAAAATGAAAACTTTTTCTGAAAAATTAAAAGAGGCGCGATCAGCTGTTCTGATGTCACAGGACGATCTCAGCAAGCAGATCGGTGTCAGTCGTCGTTCAGTTCTTGCTTATGAAAAAGGTGAAAAACATCCTAGAGATGGTGTTTTATATAAGATTGCCAGAGTTCTTAATGTATCTGTGAAGTATCTTAAGGATGATACATGTGAAAATCCAAGAGAAGATATTGAAAAAGATTCATATATTGCAGGGGTAGCAGAAAGCTTTGGCGCTAAGGGCGCAAGAGACATGACGGCGCTTTTAGCGGATAATCAGGCACTTTTTGCAGGCGGTGATTTTTCTCAGGAAGAAAAGGATGCGTACTTTGAAGCTTTAATGACTGCATATGTTACATGCAAGGAAAATGCTAAAAAGAAATATGGACGCAGTAAAAAAGACTGATATTATTGGAGGATAAAAGATGCTGAGCATTACCTGCGGTGAAATCAGGGAAAAGGTCAGAAGATTAACAATAAAATACAAGACAACTGATCCGTTTGAGTTATGCGGATGCCTTGGAGTCGTACTGAATGGTGTGAACTTCGGTGAGTCAGAAACATCTATAAAGGCTATGACGATTGTAATATCAAAGATATGTTGTATACAGTATAACGTATGTCTGTCTGATGTTCTCCTGAGATTTATTTTAGCACATGAACTTGGACATGCTGTGCTTCATAAGAGAAAACAGCATATTGATACAGGTTTCTTCGATGGCGTATCCCAGACAGAAAAAGAAGCCAATCTTTTTGCTGCTGAATTATTATTCGGAGAAAGCAAAAATTTATATGATAAGATGCAGAACCGTGAGAGCACACTGTTTGAGTTTGCAGCTGAATGTAAGGTTCCGTATGAACTTCTTGCATATAAGCTTGAAATAATGAAAGATGAGGGATATGAGGTACCTTCAATTCCTTATGAGCCGGACAGCCGTTTTCTTGGAGGAAATTTAGGCCTTGATAACTGTTACAAGTTTTATGGGTAAGTGTCATGTTTTATATATGTATTGATCTGAAAAGCTTCTACGCTTCAGTAGAGTGTGTTGAAAGGGGACTCAATCCACTCAACACAAATCTTGTTGTTGCTGATGAGAGCAGAACGGAAAAGACGGTTTGCCTGGCAGTTACACCTTCTTTAAAGGCATATGGTATTTCAGGAAGGGCAAGATTGTTTGAGGTAATCCAGAGGGTTAAATCAATCAATGATGAGAGGCTGAGAAAGGATTCATATCATGAATTCACTGATACATCATATATAGCCAGTAATCTTAAGGACAATACTTCTCTCAAGGTTGACTTTATTATTGCACCGCCTCAGATGGCACATTATATGGAAGTCAGTACGAATATTTATAATATTTATCTAAGATATATAGCACCGGAAGACATACATGTGTATTCTATTGATGAAGTCTTTATTGATGCTACAAATTATCTTACTACATACAATTGCACAGCACATGAGCTTGCAATGAAAATGATCCGTGATGTACTTAAAGAAACAGGTATTACTGCAACTGCTGGTATAGGTACAAATATGTATCTTGCCAAGATAGCTATGGACATTGTGGCAAAAAAGATGCCGGCTGATGAAGATGGAGTAAGAATAGCAGAACTTGATGAGATGTGGTATCGCAGACAATTGTGGAACCACACACCGCTTACTGATTTCTGGAGGATAGGAAAAGGTATCAGTTCCAGACTTAATAGAATCGGTGTTCATAATATGGGACAGCTTGCACGTTTGTCTGAACAGAACGAGAATCTGCTTTATAAGGAGTTCGGCATAAATGCAGAGCTTCTGATTGATCATGCATGGGGCTGGGAACTGTGTACAATCAGTGCGATAAAATCATATACACCCGAAAGTCATAGTATAAGTCAGGGGCAGGTGCTTCCATGCGCGTATAAGTATGGCAAGGCAATGCTGATCGTAAAAGAGATGATTGATCAGCTTACTCTTGATCTTGTAAGAAAAGCTGTTGTATCAGATCAGCTTATTCTGACAGTGTGCTACGATCATTCATATATCCCGGAAGATTATGAAGGAGATATTGAAATAAACCATTATGGAAAGAGCACACCGAAGAAGGTACATGGGTCTGCAAATATAGGGAAGTATACTTCGTCAACAAAGCTTTTTACTGAAGCCGCAATGAGACTATACAGTAACATTGTAGACAGGAGGCTTCTTGTCAGGAGAATATACGTTGTAGCAAATCATGTCGTTCCGGAGAAGCTTGCACCTGAGGAGTCGGAATTTCAGTATAGTCTGTTTGATGATATTGATATACTTGAGAAAAAACGTCAGAAGGATAATGAGAAGCTCAAAAGAGAAAAAAGTATACAGAATGCTCTGATTGCTATAAAGGATAAGTACGGTAAAAATTCAATCCTTAAAGGGATGAACTTTGAAGAAGGAGCGACGGCCATTTGCAGAAATGGACAGGTAGGGGGACATAAGGCCTGAATGGATAATTTTGAAGATATATTGGGTCATCCTCATTATGTATCACCGAAGAGGACACAGATGAGTATGCTTGATAGAACAGCACAGTTTTCGCCGTTTGCGGCACTTACAGGGTATGAGGATGAGGTTGAAGAAACCTCCAGGATTACAGATAGTTTTATGAATTTGACTGAGGATCAGAGCTCAGAACTGGATGCTTCATTTCAGAAGATGCTTAAACTTGATAAGCCGCTGGTTACTGTCAGGTATTTTAAGCTGGATAGCAGGAAGTCCGGAGGGACATACAAGACGTATACGGGGAACTTCAGGTTCTTTGATGTGGAGAATAATGTGCTGAAGTTTACCGATGGGCTGGTTATTGACGTTGAGATGGTTGTAGGGATAAAGTATGAATAGCTTTATTGAATTTGTCAACAAGTTGTTCTTAGTATAGATGAAGTGATGGATGTTATTAATACTGGAACTAAGTATGCAGATTCAGTTGAGGGTGGAACTGTATTATTTAAAAGTGTAATATTTATATTGTGGAAGATGGGTTTATAAAAAACATTATCCGAGATGCAAAAGTGAAATCAATATGGGAGCTGATAGAATGATTTAAAGGTGATAAGATTGTAAGTATGAAATAGTTAAGGATTATATATTTAAAGCTGTGATTTTTACAGTATTAAACTATGGATGAAAACAAAATCTTAAATGTGGAGGTTTTTGTGATATGAAAATAAATACGAAACAAATGCTCAGAAGCCCTGATATTCGACCGTCAAGTGACGTTATTGCAAAGGCGCTTGGGGAATCGAACAACGCCTATGTAAAATTTATCAATGATCTTGCAAGCCACGATATTCAATTAGAATGGCGTTACTACAACGACGGCAAGGCGTGGCTGGCAAAGGGGCTTTTCAAGTGGAAAGGCGTCCGGGGTGGTCAGAATGAAACAACTGTTTTTTGGCTATCGATCTGGGACAGTTTTTTCAAGGTGACTATTTATGTTCCCGAAAAAGCAAGTGAAGATGTATTGAGTCTTCCGCTTGACAATGAGGTTAAACTAATGATAGCAGCTTCACAACAAATGGGAAAACTGAAATACTTTCCTGTTGTTTTCGACTTGTATTCGGATGAAATGTTTGAGCAGGTATTCTTGCTTGCAGATTTCAGGAAAACCATAAAATAGGCGGCAAAATGAATGGAAATTAGACAATACAGTCAATCAGATATAAGTAAAATAATGATGTGGGAATATCCCAGGAAATCGGGCTTTGATGAGAAGGTCATGTTACTTGCTTTTATAACGAATAATGATTTGTTTATATGTTGAATCAGGAGTTGACGAGGTGTTTTAATGGAAGGCAATATTATTTATACAGTAAAAGAATTAAGTACAGATGATATAGAAAGTATAAAAATATTATTTTTGAGTGTTTTTACATCAGAACCGTGGAATGATGATTGGTCAGATAATAGCCAGCTTGACTTGTATATGTGTGATTTGATAAAGCAGTCTAATTCACTTGCTTATGGCATATTCGATAATACGGAATTGATAGGTGCCTCTTTGGGATGTATAAAGCATTGGTATACTGGAACAGAATACTGTATTGACGAGTTCTTTATAAAAACGGAAAGACAGGGGAATGGAGTGGGGAAAAAATTTATGGAAGAGATACAGTTACTGATAAAGAAACGGGGAATGTCGCTGATGTTTTTACTAACAGATAGAAATGTGCCGGCATATAATTTTTATAAAAGAAATGGATTTAATGAATTGGAAACTCATGTCTTATTTGTGAAGAAAATATAATGTACCCGACGATAAATCGAAATATGTGGGAGAAATGTGGTATGAGATTAACTACAGCAAACATAAATCAAATTGGAAATATTGTACGAATGTCAAAAGCTGCATTTGAATCTGATATATCAGTTGGTGGCAAGTGTGGCGACTATCCACCTGAATACGATTCAATGGAATGGCATTTGGAAATGGCTGAAAAAGGCCATTTATATCAGGCGATGGTTGGTGATCTAATTATCGGCGCAGCAATTCTGTTTTATAATGAAGAATCAAAGAATTTGTATGTAGGTAGAATTTTTGTTGATACTCTCTATCATGGAAAAGGGTATGGCATTGATCTGATGAAATGTGTGGAGAATGTCTATACCGATGTTAACGAGATATTTTTGAATACTCCACTTTGGAACATACGAACAAACTCGTTCTATAAAAAGTTAGGTTATATTGAAGTAAAGAAGGAAGATGGTTTTTGCTTTTATCAAAAGAAAATAGAAAGATAAATCTCAATTTGTAGAATACTTCAAACTTATGTATAACGCCTGATTCATAATAAACGCATAATCTTCCCGTATACGGTCTGAAATCAGTACCGTTTTCTGTATAAACAGAATATTACCCTTGAACATAAATGAACTGTCAAATATTTTTGTCTTATATATCTGCTTATTTTTTTATAATCATGAAACCCTCCCTATAGTCGCATTATGTGACTATAGGGAGGGTATTTTCTTTCACATAGTTCATATTCATATTTTTTAGTATATATACCGTCTTTTGTCTTAAGATTGACTTTTTGGTAGAAATACGTTATAATTATACCGTACATATTTGTTGAATTGTAACAAATATTTTTTTGGTTTTTAGTGTCCTGAAAATGAAACATTGAAATGTGTTGTATTAAAAATATACTTGACCTGAAAGGCGTTTAGTTATGATTCCAGAACTTATTGATAATAATAAAGTAAGGTACGATGCCGTAAACAACTATCAGGAATTGCTTAATATAGTAATGAAATAGAAATGTAAGGGCAGACTGTGATTTAAAACATGAGAATAATCTATAAAATAAAATCAGTATTCACCCTTACTCTATATTTGGAAAACCTGGCTTGACATAATAAACATTGAATCGAGATGAAATCATGAAACCAATCACATTTATCGACACAGAAGTAAGCATACAAGATAATAAAGCACATGATTTCGGAGCTGTGAATGTATCTTCCGAAAAGATACATACAGGATCTAAAGCGGAGTTTGATAATTTCATTTCCGATTCAGAATACTTATGCGGTCATAACATCATAAACCATGATGTAAAATTCATTTCAGTCATAGAAGGAAAGACACTGATTGATACCCTGTATCTTTCACCTTTGCTTTTCCCAAATCGTCCTTATCATAATCTGTTAAAGGATGACAAGCTTCAGACAGAAGAGCTCAACAACCCTCTCAACGATGCAATAAAGGCAATGGAGCTGTTTTATGATGAAGTAAACGCCTTCAATTCTCTGGACGATGAGCTAAAGATTATATACTATATGCTTCTCAAAGATAACAAATATTTCAGCGGATTTTTTTCTTATCTTGACTACTCAGCTAAGGATCATCTTGAAACAACCATCCTCGTATACTTCACAGACAAAATCTGTGAAAATGCTCCTGTTGATGAACTGATTACAGCAATGCCTACTGAACTTGCATATTGTCTTGCTCTTATTTCTGCAACAGAACAATTCTCACTTTTACCAAGATGGGTAGAAGTAAACTTTCCACGGGTGGATTATGTCATCAGAAAACTAAGAGGTACATCCTGTCGCAAATGCGACTATTGCAAAAATAACCTGAACCCCGTAAAGTATCTGAGTAGATATTTCGGATATCCTTCTTTCAGAAAGTATAATGATGAGCCATTACAGGAAAACGCAGTCAATGCTGCTGTGGAGCATAGATCCCTGTTGGCAATCTTCCCAACAGGCGGAGGAAAGTCACTCACATTCCAGATCCCCGCCTTTATCGCCGGAGAAACCAAGAGAGCATTGACAGTTGTCATATCACCATTGCAGTCATTGATGAAAGATCAGGTAGATAACCTTGAAAAGCGAGGCATTGCAGATGCGGTAACTATAAACGGATTGCTAAGCCCTATAGAAAGAGCAGAGGCAATCGAAAGAGTGGCATCAGGAATGGCATCAATATTGTATATTTCTCCTGAATCTCTGCGTTCAGTAACAATTGAAAGACTTTTCTTATCTCGCCATATTGACAGATTTGTCATAGATGAAGCACACTGTTTTTCAGCGTGGGGACAGGATTTCCGTGTTGACTATCTGTATATCGGAGACTTTATCCGTGAATTGCAGGAAAAGAAGGGAGTAAACTGTAGAATCCCAGTATCCTGTTTTACCGCTACAGCAAAGCAGAAGGTTGTCAGCGATATCAAAGATTATTTCAAGGATAAGCTTGACCTGGATCTGGAATTGTATGCAACCAATGCATCTCGAACCAATTTGCGATATGAGGTGCTGTATCGGGAAACGGATGCTCAGAAATATGAAACACTCCGTAATCTGATTGAGCAGAGGAAATGTCCTACAATTGTCTATGTTTCCAGAACAAAACGAACATGGGAGATCGCTGAAAAGTTGACACAGGACGGATTCATGGCTCGTCCTTTCAATGGGAAAATGGAGAGTAGCGAAAAACAAGAAAATCAGGAAGCATTTATCAACGATGAAGTGCAAATTATGGTTGCAACCTCTGCATTCGGGATGGGTGTTGATAAAGCAAATGTTAAGCTTGTCATTCACTATGATATTTCCGATTCTTTGGAAAACTATGTTCAGGAAGCAGGTCGAGACCAGAATTTACAGGCAGAATGCTATGTCCTGTTCCATGATAATGATCTTGACAAGCATTTTATGCTTCTGAATCAGACAAAACTGAGTATCGGAGAGATTCAGCAGGTATGGAAAGCAGTCAAGGAATTGACGAAAATAAGACCACATGTATGCTGTTCTCCTCTTGAAGTCGCAAGACAGGCTGGATGGGATGACAGTGTTTCGGATATTGAAACAAGAGTAAAAACTGCAATTCAGGCATTGCAAAATGCGGGTTATCTGAAACGAGGCAAAAATGTTCCTAGAGTTTATGCCACAAGCATTCTTGTAAGAAGCATGATGGAGGCATCGGAAAAGATTGAGCAGTCATTCCGTTTCATGAATGAAGAGGAGCGCATAACAGCCAAGAAAATCATAAAATCCTTAATTTCGAGCAAAAGTATTGCTGAAGCAGGAAATTCGGATGCTGAATCAAGGGTGGACTATATTTCTGACAGACTGGGTATTCAGAAAACCGATGTTCTGCATTCTATCCAGGTAATGCGTGAAGAAGGTATTCTGGCTGACGCCAAGGATTTGACTGCTTATATACAGAAATCATCTTCTGAGAACAGATCACTCAATGTGTTGAACCGCTTTCAGAATCTTGAAACTTTTTTACTGAATTACTTTGACGGAAATGACCTATGCCTTAACTATAAGGAGTTAAATGAGGCAGCGTTGTCAAGTGGTATCAAAACAAGTGCGGTTAACGCTATAAAGACCATATTCTATTACTGGAGTATTCGTGGATATATTCAGAAAGAAGAAGATGCTTCCGTCAATAAGGCGGCAATTGCGTTCAAGGAAGGTATGCATAAAATTATATCCAGGAGACAGACCAGCTATCAGATTGCAGAGTATATTGTAAAATACCTGTATGAGCTTAGCGGTGACGATATCAATAAAAAAGAAGAAGCACTGGTTCAATTCTCTGTTTTAGAGCTTTTGAACGCATATACAAGTTCATTTATCACAGAAGCCAAGGATGTAGATATTGAGGAAGCACTTCTGTTTTTATCCAAGATAGGTGCTATGAAGCTTGATGGCGGATTCCTTGTGCTATATAGTGGCATGAAGCTTACACGCATTGAAATGGATAACAAAATCCGATATAAGTTGGAAGATTATAAACAGCTCAATGAATTCTATAAGCAAAAAATGCAACAGATTCATATTGTCGGTGAATATGCCAACATGATGGTGAAAAGTTATGATGCAGCTTTGCAGTTTGTCAATGACTATTTCCAAATGGATTACAAGAAGTTTCTTTCAACCTATTTTGCTGGAGAACGTGCTGCACAGATTGAACGGAATATCACACCTGAGAAATATCGTCAGTTGTTTGATTCCCTTTCTCCTCGTCAGCTTGAAATCATCCAGGATAATACGTCGAAGAATATCGTTGTGTCAGCAGGTCCAGGAAGCGGAAAAACGAGAGTGTTGGTACATAAGCTTGCTTCACTTCTTCTATTGGAAGATGTTAAACATGAACAACTTCTGATGCTGACATTCTCCAGAGCAGCCGCCATTGAATTTAAACAGAGACTCCGTGAACTGATAGGTAATGCTGCTAATTTTGTTGAAGTCAAGACATTTCATTCCTATTGCTTTGATTTACTTGGAAAAATAGGCAATATTCTTGAATCGGATAATGTTGTCAAAGATGCGTCAGAAATGATACTGAATGGAGATATTGACCTTAGCAGAATCACAAAAAGTGTTCTTGTAATAGATGAAGCACAGGATATGGATTGTCACGAATTCCGACTTGTAGAAGCATTGATGGAACGCAATGACGATATGCGTACTATTGCTGTTGGTGATGATGACCAGAATATCTACGAGTTCAGAGGCTCAAATTCTGAACATCTGTATTCATTGATTACAAAGTATGGTGCAAAACAGTTTTCACTGATAGATAACTACAGAAGCACTGTTTCTGTGGTTGCTTTTGCAAATGACTTCGTGAAAGCACTTTCTACGCGAATGAAAACAGAGGATATACACTCTGTTTCTGATACAATTGGTTTGGTAAAGCTGATTAAACACACTGGCCAGAATATGGAAACAGCAGTCGTCAACGACTTAGAAAGTACAGCTAGCGGTGGTACAGCCTGTATTCTGACAAGCACAAATCAGGAAGCACTTATTTTACTTGGAGTTCTGAAAGAACGTGGCATTCCGTCAAAACTGATTCAGTCAATTGATGGTTTTGATCTGACAGATATCATGGAAATACGATATTTCAAGAAGAAACTGATAACCGATGATATGACTCCTGTAATCAGTGATTTTCAATGGAATTATGCAATGGACAAAATGTGCGAGCAGTATGCCAATAGTGCTTGTCTGGATATCGTGAAAACAATTCTTACAACTTTCAGGGATAACAATGAAAAGAAGTATCGCACAGACCTTGATTTGTACTTGCATGAATCGAAGCTGGAGGATTTCTATCAGAGTGAACGTGGTGTTGTTACGATATCTACTCTGCACAAAGCAAAAGGCAGAGAGTTTGATAATGTTTACATGATGTTGAGTCAGGAGGCTTTCAAGGATGATGCGGCAATGAGAGCAGTCTATGTTGGTATCACAAGAGCAAAGAAACGACTGCATATTCACTATACCGGTATGCTTATGGATGAGTATATATCAAGTGCTGTAGAGACGCTTGACGATAACGTATCCTATCCTAAGCCATCTGAACTGATTATGCATCTCACACATAAGGATGTGTTCCTTGATTTCTTTAAAGATAAGAAATCGACGATACTCAGACTGAGAAGTGGTATGCGATTGAAATTAAATCGGAATCAGCTTTGTATCTGCGGCAAAACAAGTCTGATGCCGGTTGGTGTACTATCGAAGAAGTGTCGGGATGAAATACAGAAATATATGTCAAGGGGCTATACACCTTATGATGCAACAATCCGCTTTATATGTGCCTGGAACAATAAGGATATAGATGAAGAGGTGGCGGTCATTTTGGCAGATTTGTATTTTCATAACCGTTAAATATAAGCTTGACGAATATTACTTTACTCAGAAATAGAGATTCACATACAAGAATGAAATCACAGTGCCGGATGATGAAGGGTGCATACGTTTTGAAAAAATTTTAAAACAAATTAATAGTATCGAAAAAGTAATATTCGTC
>OCTV010000532.1_pt1 | contig 15072 bp, 16 predicted proteins | sample 1539101 | NCBI WGS metagenome assembly OCTV01 (sample SAMEA3991422, study PRJEB22521) | metagenome | biome: anthropogenic terrestrial biome; feature: sewage plant; material: sludge | place: Sweden | collected 2012-09-26 | reverse complement strand
GCGCGCGTCCAACGAGGGCCTTCTGAGGCCGCGCGTTGCGCGAGCATAGGAGCGCCCGACTGCACGCCCCTCTCCCCCTCCTTGCCGCCACCCCACTCCGACTGATAAAAGAAAGAGTTATCACCCAGCGACGCCAGGCGATGCCCTGATCCCCTGTCCCGTTGGCTTCCCCTAACCACAAAGAGAAGAGCTATGTCCCTGCCGGTTGAGAAATCCGCGGCCGATGAATTGCGGCGCGAAGTGCTGCGACGGCGCACGTTTGCGATCATTTCCCATCCGGACGCCGGAAAAACCACCTTGACCGAAAAGCTGCTGCTCTATGCCGGCGCGGTGCACCTGGCCGGCGCGGTGCAAGCGCGCTCCAGCCAGCGTCAAGCCAAGTCCGACTGGATGGAATTGGAGCAGGCGCGCGGCATTTCGATTACCTCCACCATGCTGCAGTTCGACTATCAGGGCGCGCGGGTCAACCTGCTCGACACGCCAGGCCACCAGGACTTCAGCGAAGACACATATCGCACACTCATGGCCGTGGACAGCGCCGTCATGGTGCTGGACGGCGCCAAAGGTATCGAGCCGCAGACCAAGAAACTCTTCGCCGTCTGCCGCAAGCGTGGCATCCCGATCCTGACCTTCATCAACAAGATGGACCAGCCGGGACGCCATCCATTCGACCTGCTGGATGAAATCGAGCGAACCCTAGGGATGACGGCGGTGCCCTTCAATTGGCCGATCGGCGAAGGGTCAGGCTTTCAAGGCCTGTACGATTTCCAACACCGCCAGGTGCTGTTCTTCCAGCGTACGGCACACAATCAACGGCGCGCGCCGATGACGGTCGAGGCCTTTCCGAATCCGAAACTGGCGGAAACCCTCGGCGATGCCTACGGGCCCCTGCAGGAAGAGATCGGACTGTTGACGGGGGCAGGCACATCCTTCGATCGCGACCGGTTCCTCGCGGGTGAACTGACGCCGGTCTTCTTCGGCAGCGCGTTGACCAACTTCGGCGTCGGGCCGTTCCTGGATGCCTTTACCAAACTAGCGCCGCCTCCCGGACCGCGCCAGACGGCCCAGGGATTGATACAACCGACCGACGAAGCGTTCTCCGGCTTCGTGTTCAAGATTCAGGCGAACATGGACCCGCAGCATCGCGACCGCATGGCCTTCCTCCGCATCTGCTCCGGCCGCTTCGAAAAAGACATGATGGTCCATCACGCCAGGCTGGGCCGCAAGATCCGGATGACACGCCCCCATCGCCTGTTCGGCCGCGACCGCGAAACGATCGACGAAGCCTACCCCGGCGATGTCGTCGGGTTGGTAAACCCCGGCCTGTTCACGATCGGCGATACCCTGACCTCCGATCCCGCGCTGACCTTCGATCCGATTCCGCACTTTGCGCCGGAATGTTTCGGCCTGTTGCGCACACAGGATATTTCGAAGCACAAGCAGTTTCAGAAGGGGCTCAAGCAGCTGGAAGAAGAAGGGGTCATGCAGATCTTTTATTCACCGGACCACGTGCGCCGCGAACCGGTGCTGGCCGCGGTGGGTGAATTGCAGTTCGACGTCGTGATGTCTCGCCTGGAGAATGAGTATGGGGTAAAGACATCCGTGGAGCGCCTGCCCCATGCGCTGGCCCGCTGGATCGTCGGTGATCCCGCCACGATTTCGGCCGTCTACTGGCCGTCCGACACCATCCGGCTCGTCGACCAGCAAGGCCGCGGCGTCATGTTGTTCACCACCGAACACCTGCTGGCCTATTGCATCAAATCGAACCCGTCGATCAAGTTTCTGTTGAGGGAAGAAGTCGAGCAGACCTCGGCACAATAGCAGGATGCGCAAAAAGGCCGTCCTCCTAGTCCGTCGTTCGTGAAACGTCGTTCGTCTCTCGTCCGCAGAAAAGAGCGTATGGCATAGAGTTCATCGCACATGGCCGGAAATCGAGAGTGGGCGTCCCTGACGAGATACGCTTCACGATTCACAGATGTGCAGAACGCCGCCGGCGGCCGCCCGGTCAGGGCCAAGCCGACGATCGGCAAAATGTGTTATAAGGAGCATCAGTCCACGGGAGTGCCGGCCGACCCTGTGGAATGGTGAACGCGAGCACGATCACACCTCTAGCTGCCCTTAGCGCCTCAGGCTAACTCGGCCTAGGTGCCTTGCCCGCCCCCTGTCATGGTTTCAGGTCCTGCCGCCCTCATGCCCGATCATCGGCATGAAACGGCGAAGCGCACTGACGCCGACGGAATGCGACTCGTGCACTCACTCAATGACTGGTAATTGAACCGACACATGTTTCGAGGAGAAGGACCATGCCGAAGGCAAGAACCGCAAAAAACTGTTACTACTGCGAAGCGGAAGACCGCATCAAGATGACCTTTATGCTCTGCGGCCTCTGCCATCGGCACTTCTGCAGCGCCCATGGCGTGCCCGATCTGGAACAGTGCACGAAGTGTCTGGAGGCCAGCGAAGAAACGGAATAATCCTCACAGGATGCTGAAAAAGTCTGTCAGCCGCGTTCTCGCATCGCTCGGACCCTCAACGTACCCCGAGGGTACGCCTCGGCCCCTCGCTCGCTGCGGCCTTGCTGAGCAGCCTTTTTGAGCATCCTGTGCTCGTGACATCGCTTCTCGAACAACCATTGAGAGAACGACTCGTCAGGCCGTCTTCTTCTTTGGCTTCTTCTTGATGCCCACCATCACGGACACCTTCGCTTGCCGCGACAAGGCTTGATCGATCCGGCTTTTCCCGTTGGTCGTGAGAATGACCAGGCCGTTATGATCCTCGATGCGTTGTAGCAGATGGGCCGCCCCGGCAGCGGTCGAGTGACTGGTGCCCGCCTTGCCCGCCCGGCCCGTGCCGAACAGCGCATCCGCGCCGTCGAAGAAGAGAATCGATCCGCTCCGTTCCGCCTCATCGAACACCCGGTTGATGTTCTTCTCGGTCTCGCCGACCTGACGGCTGACCACCGAAGCCAGGTTCACCTTTGCCAGATCCAATTGCAGTTCTTCCGCCACCAACTCCGCCGCCTTGTTCCGGCGAAGCGGAGTGGAACCGGACAGCACCACCACCGCCACGGACGGCCGCTTGGCGCGAGGCGTCTTTGCGCGGCGCGCAGGCGCCGCTTTTTTCGTTCCTGATTTTTTCACCGCCTGCTTCGTGATCTTCTTGGCGACCGCACTCGTCCGGCGCGCCACTTGTTTCCCAGCCATGGTTGCCTTCCTCTCACATCAATATTCAACGAAATCGCACATCCGCCGATGGAGCCTGCCATCATTACCACACTTCAGCCGCTCAGCGCTTCTTGTCGAAGCCGGAATCACGCCACTTTTCCAGCAGGGCGATCCGTCGCTCCAGTTGCGGGATGGTCGCCTGATCGACCCGGCCGCCTGTCCGCTTGATCAACTCCGCATTCAGCTGCCGATGATCCATCCCGCACTTCCGCGCCACCGCCCCGACCAGAGAGCGATGTTTGTCCCGCAAGGTGTTTTTCTGGTCATGCAACGCGACCGCCGGTTCCGGCTGCCCCTTGCCGTCACCCGCCGAATCACCCTCGTCCGCACCGATCAAGGCATCGAGCCTGGCCACGCCGTTGAGGGGAATGTACTCCTTGAGCGAGGTGGCCGCCGTGCCGAAGAGTGTCCGTTGCACCGCCGGCATGATCTCTTCGAGGACGTGATCGCGCTCGACCTTGATGCGCTTGGCATAATGCACCAGCGTGGCATCCTTCGGCAGATAGAGCCAGGCCCGTTGCGGTTTCGGCACCTTATCCTGCATCCGCACAAACCGCCCGACGACCTGGCGGAAATACATCTCGGTCAACACGTTGGTCGCATACACACCGACCCGCAGGCGAGGAATATCGACGCCTTCGCTCACCATATTCACCGCCACCAGCCACTGTTGCTGCTTGTGATGCGCAAAGGTTTCGATGGTCTTCGAGGCGGATGGATCGTCGGACACCGCTACGAGCGCGCGTGTGCCCGTGAGCTTCAGAACCAGGTCCGCCACCTGCCGCGCATGGTCCTGATTCATGGTCACGATCAACCCGCCCGCATCCGCCTGTTCCTGCTTGCGCAACCGCTGCAACTCGGCATGGGCGTCGCTCAAGACCGGGCCCAGCCATGTCTCCTGAAGCAACGCGGTCTTGAGCCGTTCCCGCTGGCGTTCGAAGGTTAACCCGTCTTCGAAGGTGGCCCGATGCTCACGCCCGTCCGACAACCAGGTCAGTTCGCCTTCGTAACTCGGGAACAGAATCGGGCGACAGACCCCGTCACGAATCGAATGCGAATACCCATAGGTGAAATCCGCCTGGCTTTCGCCCTGCTCATATCGCACGAAGGGAATCGGGTTATTATCCGAGCGGAAGGGAGTGCCGGACAGCGCCAGACGAAAGACCGCTTCGCCGAAGGATTCGCGCAGCGCTTTGCCCCAATCCTTACCGTCACCGGCATGGTGCAACTCATCGAGGATGACGAGAGTTTTGCGACTGCGGCAGGCGCGCCGGAACACTTCCGGCGCCAGACAGACTTGCTGATAGGTCACAACCGCGCCGTGATAGTCACGCGCCTCGCAGGCCTGCTCATTCGAGAGCGCCGGATCGAGCTGAATGCCGACCTGCCCCGCCGCGGAAGCCCACTGCGTTCGAAGATGATTCGTCGGGCAGATCACCAGGACACGACTTGCGGCCCGATCGGCGAGATACTGATGGGCGATCCGGAGCGCGAAGCGTGTTTTCCCGGCCGCAGGCGTCGCGGTGACGAGGTAGTCCTCGCGCGGCTGCGCCAACACATCGGCGACCGCCCTCGCCTGCCAGTCCCGCAGCACGGCTTTCCATGGTGCGAGCGTCACCGCCATCTCAACACAGATCCTCTCCGTCGCCGTGACTCATTGGAACTCAGTCTCACCCCAGCGCCATCCCCCTGGATCGCCACCAAATGTCAGACGCCGCCAGTCCCGTTCCGTAATGGCTCGCCGGTGCGAGGCACCACAGAGACTGTCTGCCTGGAACTGATCTGATAATGAGGTGTGACGCACACTCTGCCGGCACACCCTCACGATCGCGAGGCGGCCGGCACGGTATGGGTGAGACGCATCATGTCTGTGCGGGATGGTATCGCAAAACCGGTCAGGCAACAAGGGCCAAGAAGGAAGATGCCGGGCCGAAACGGTGGTGATGGCTCAGCCTGCGCGGGGGGATAGACCGGCCGGACTCGACGGTGGGAACGGTTGACGGAAGACACACTCCGGAGGATCACGCGGTGAGCCGGCCGTGACGTCCGTCAACGGCCGGCCCGCCTCGTTGCTCAATCTCTGAACAATCTCACGGCGACTTTTTGCCCCTTGATGCGCGTCCGCCCCAGGGCCTCGATAATCTGCCGGGCCGCCTCTTCCTGCACATCCACCAGGGAAAATCGTTCCTCGACTTCGATCGCCCCGATCATACGCGACGGCACGCCCGCTTCATTGGCGATGGCACCGACGAGATCGCCAGGCCTGATACCTGCCGCCCGCCCCGCCCCGACATAGACCCGCACGGTTCCGGCTGCCCGACCACCGCGACTCGGACCACCGCGGGGCGCACGCGCGCGATCCCCGGGCTGAGGAGCCGAACCGTACGAAGAACGCGACGGCCGGTAGGGCTCCGGCGCCCTGGTCGAGACTGCCGGGATTTCTTCTTCCGCCCGTTCACCGCCATGGGACCGGTAGACCAGCTTGATGGCCGCCGCCGCGATATCCGCCGGCTCTGCCGACGCCGACAGCGCTTCCACGACACGACGAAAATCTTCGAGCTCGCCGGCCTCCAAGGTTTCTTGAATGGAGGCCTTGGTCCGCTCCAGCCGTTTGGCCAACAGATCACCCAGGGATGGCACAGCAGCGACCGTAATTTTCGCTTTGGTATGCTGTTCGACCGCGCGCAACAACCGCTGTTCACGCGGCTCGATGATAGTCATCGCCGCGCCTTCGCGCCCCGCCCGGCCCGTTCGCCCGATCCGATGGACATAGACTTCCAACGACGAGGGCAGGTCGTAATTAATCACGTGGGAGACGGATGGAATATCCAACCCGCGCGCGGCCACGTCGGTCGCCACGAGGAGTTCGGTTTGTCCTGAGCGAAACGCCTGCATCACGCGATCCCGCTGCACCTGGCTCATGCCGCCATGAATGGCCTCGGCACGATAACCCCGACCGTTCAGCGCCGCCGTCACTTCATCCACTTCCAACCGCGTCCGGCAAAACACGAGTGCCGATTTGGGCGTCGCAATATCCAACACGCGGGCCAGCGCGGACACCTTATGCTGTCGCGCCACCACATAGGCGGTCTGCTGCACGCGCGGCGCGGCGCCTGCCTTCACCGGCTCACGGGCGATCGTCACATCCACCGGATTCTTCAAATGCCGGCGGGCGATGGACGCAATCCGCGGCGGCATTGTCGCCGAGAACAACGCGGTCTGCTTGCTGGCCGGAGTTTGTTCGAGAATGGCATCGAGGTCGTCGGCGAAGCCCATGTCGAGCATTTCGTCCGCCTCATCGAGCACCACCACTTGGAGATCGGCCAGCTTCAAGGTCTTGCGGCGGAGGTGATCCAAGGCCCGGCCCGGCGTCGCCACGATGACTTCAACCCCGCGCCGGAGCGCCTGCAGTTGCGGTCCCATCGCCTGACCGCCGTACAGGGCGAGCACCCCGATCCGCAGCTCCTTCCCGTACCGCTGCACCGCCTCACTCACCTGCACGGCGAGTTCCCTGGTCGGTACCAGCACCAATGCCGTGGGCCGCTGCCGTGGCCCATGGGCGATCCGCTGCAGGAGCGGCAACGCAAACGCCGCTGTCTTTCCGGTTCCCGTGGCGGCCTGCCCCAGCAGGTCGCGTCCCTCCAGAAGCGGAGGGATGGCTTCGCGCTGAATCGGGGTGGGCTCTTCGTAGCCCAAGGCTTCCAGGGTGGTCAACAGCGAGGCTTCTAATCCGAGCGCGGCAAAACCGGGAGAGAATCCCTTGGCCGTCGGCTCTGTCTGCGAATGCGTCGTGGTGTGTTTCATCAGGGGGGGATAAACCTTTCTTGGTAGTACTAGCTGTTCATGCTGGCGGGCCACATGAATTCTAACTCGGGGAATTTCTGTTTGTAGTCGTCGTGACTGGCGTGAATGACTTTCATGGCCTCATCGCGGCCGTAGATGCTCGTGATCTCGACCTTGTGCTGCGTCGATCCCGGCGCGTGCTTGTAGGTCAGAAAATAATGGTGGAGCCGATCCAGGAGTGCCGCCGGACATTCTTTGAGATCGGTAAACGACCCGTAGACGGCGTCGTCCCGCATGACCGCGATGATCTTGTCGTCTGCCTCGCCGCCGTCTGCCATGCTGAATCCGCCGATGGGCCGAGCCGTCAACAGAATATCGCTGTGCGGAATCGTCTTCTCGGTCAACACGCAGATATCGAGCGGATCGCCGTCTCCGATCATGTCCGGCCGGCCCGCCCGCGCGCCGAACAGTTCCGCTACCCGCTCGCCGCAATAGGTTTGCGGAATCAGCCCGTAATAGGACGGGCAGTAGTTGGAAAATCGCTGCGGACGGTCGACCTTGAGAAACCCGCTGGCCTTGTCCACCTCATATTTGACCGTATCGGTCGGCACAATTTCGATATAGGCCGTCACCAAGTCAGGCGCATGGTCGCCCATGGACACTCCGTGCCACGGATGCGCCTTGAACATCAGGCTCATCAGTCGCCGCGCTGCATCGATTTCCTTCTTGCTCATCCTAATTCATTCCCCCTGTGAAGCCCCCGGAACTGACGGTCTGACGATCGTGCGATCCCCGAAGGTCTGGATTGATTCTACGAACCACTGCACTGAACCATGATTGATCGGCGAGAGAAACAGACAGCTTATAACACATCGGGGCCGAATGAAACAGCAGGGAGTCTGTGGTCGGCTCCCGCGCCGACGACAGACCGACTTCGCCATCAAGCCGAACCATCAGGAACTCCCGCCCTGCGGATACACATGACGAGCAGAAACACCTCAGCCGAACGAGAAACTGGACGCCCGGGCGAGACCGTCCCGCACAACATCCATTCGCAATCGGCCATTCGATCCGGCCTTCCAGCCCCGCGCGCAAGTCGCGCCAAACTCTCAAGAATGGTCTCCCGCCCGCCGATAAGGGAAGCAGAGCGGGAAGGCAGAACGACACGCGCGTTCCAATTCCTGCCCATGAGGACCGTCCATGTCCCAATCAGGTCTTAATGATTCCGCGAAAATGCCTCCCCCGGTCGTCCCCTCCGACACCATCGCACAGCCGACAGTTCGTGCCATCATGTCGACACGAGCCGTCACCGTCACCATGGACGATTCCCTCGCTCGAGCGCGAGAGCTCTTCAATGAACATCATTTTCACCACCTGCTGGTCGTCCAGGGCCCTACGCTACTCGGCATCATTTCAGATCGCGACCTGCTAAAGGCTGTGAGTCCACACATCGGGACACTGTCCGAAACCGATCGCGACCGGGCGACGCTCAACAAACGCGCCCATCAAATCATGAGCCGGAAGCTGATCACGGTCGCAGCCGACACGACCGTGGAGGCAGCGGCACAACTGCTGCTTGAGCATCGCGTGTCCTGCCTCCCCGTTGTCACAACGGCGGGACTTCTCGAAGGCATCATCACCTGGCGGGATCTCCTCCACGAATATCTTCGGCATACGCCCGCCGGCGGCTGATCGCGAGGAGATTCCAGTCATGCCACGTTCCACGCGACCACCCACAATGACCGCTTGAATGGCTCACCGCTCAGCCCTCCCGTTCACGCAGAACAAGGCACAACCCTCCGGAGCTCTTCTCGCGCCCCTCAGATGATCAGCAGCAATTTCAGCAGAGAGTGGGCACGGTCATCGGAGGCCTGCAGGCCTGGCAGAGGTGAGCGCTCAAATAAGGGGCTGAAGGAGCAGCCAGCAACGGCAGAACCGCTACTGACTGCCCAGGTATGGCGCCATTCCCGTTCGGGGGCTCGTTGGAACGTTTGAAGTCGGGATTAGAAGGTATGGCGTACACCGAAGAGCAGGCCCATGGTGGACCCGTCACTGTCGGGATGGTTACGCTTCCAGGCCGCTTCCATATTCAACATCAGGCCCTTCGGCGCGCCCTGAACCAGATTGGTCAAGGCATAGTCGATACCGCCGCCGATCCGCCAGGCGAACGTATCTTTCACATCCTTCGTATTGATGTTCACCCCCAGACCGGTGGTGAAGTACGGGATGAAATTACCGAAATGCCCCGGGCGATACTCCAGGTTCACCGGAAGCAGCGTAATGGTATCGACGGAGCCGCTTCGAGGCCCATCGATCCCGTGACTTTCCCACTCCAGCATCATCCCGAGACGGAACCATTTGTTCAGTCCGTACATGCCTTGAAAGTTCAGCGCCGGACCGGCCGTCGACACACCGGCACTTTGCGTGGTGAAGCTCGGCCCTACACGAAAACCTGCCGTGAACTTCCCTTCTTCGGCCATCCCCTCGTGCACCCACTCGGCAGCCTGAGAGAAAGCAGGGGCAAGACTGATCACCAGGGCCAGCACCATGGCCCCACCGAACACATACTGCTCACGATTCCTGCGCATACCGTCCTCCTATGATAATGAAACCATCTTCAAGCGATGCACTCTAGGCAAGTGGCCGTTGCGTTTTCAAGAAAAAGCGTGCGGTTCCGGCGAAACAGAATGGTTCCAATTGTTGTCGCAAACTGAGACGGAATGACCGCTCAAATAGGAGGCGCAGAGAAAACCACTAGTACGTAGTATTGAGCAGTTGTACCGGAACGATCTCCCGCCCTGAGCGAGCAGAAGCGGAGGGCCGGAAGGGAGAGGGCCGAACGAGATCGACCGGCGTGAGGAAGTCACGTCGAGGAGGGCAGCCAGGTGGCGGGGTCTCCGCTCCTGGCTGCCTGAATCCGGCCTCCGAAAATAATCAGAAACGAGACACAGTCAATGCGCGAATAGTCCTCCTAGAACTTCGCAGGGAATTGCGCCGCTAACGCCTGCGCCAGCGCATCGGACACCACGTAGATGTGTTGCTTCATACCCGTCCAGGTCTCCGCCTCATGTATGTAGTCTCCGTCTTTCAACTGCTGAAACTGCGTCAGGTGATGCGCGGCATGGGCCATGAGCAGTCCCATCAACGTATCCTTCGGCAAATTCGGGTTGGCGCCGCTGAGAAACGTCGAAATCTCTGCCGCATTCGCGGTGAGGGCCTTCACGGCCGCCTCCTGCCGGCTCGCCGCCCCTGCCACTGTCGCATCCAGATGATCGCGAATGGCGCCGTAGTGACCGGCCAACAAGGTAAAGAGTTTATCGGACGCGGCCTTGCCGTAAAACGGCTCGATGGACCGCGCAATCTGCTCGGCATTGGCAACCACACCCGCTTCGGCCGCGCTCCGCGCAGACGCATTCTTATCCATCGTCGCGACAGCGACATTGCGAATCGAGAGGATATGGCCCAGCCAGAGATCCCGAAGCACGGCCTTAGTCTCCGCCACCTTGGCCGGGTACGCCGTCGCCGACGGGGACACCGCTGTTGCAGGCGAATCAGCCGAATGGGCACAGGCAATCGGGGATAGAGTCAACATCAACACAGGCAACACTCGAACCAGCTTCTGCATGGCAACTCTCCTTTAGAAAATAGTAATGGCGCGCCGGATCAACCGACACCGGCGGTAGCATCGAGCGGCAAGGATAGAGAACGGGAGCAGTTCTGTAAGTTAGCGGGATAACATTGCGGGGAGAAACGTGGTCTTAGAAGCCGGAATCGCTGAGATTGGCAGGAGACTTTTCGGCGGTACCCAGAAATCCCTCGAGCCCGGCACGATGCAGCAGCAGCCCGTCTTTCCGCGCGTAATTGATCAGGCCCCGGTCGCGCAACTGGTTCAAGAGGGTCGAGACCACTTCCCGGCGCGCGCCGATCATCTGCGCCAGATCGTCCTGCCGGAAATAATGCGTGAGCCGCACCCATTCGCCGTCCGGCTCGCCGAATTCATCGGCCAACCGGCCCAGCGTCCGCACCAGGCGCTCCATGGTGCTGCTGAACGAGAGGGTCTGAATCTGATCGTAGGCCGCCGACAGCTGCTGCGCGACGTTGGAGAGAAACAGCAGGAAGGCTGGACGATTGTTCTGCAGATGAGCCACAAATTCATCGAAGTTCAGTTCGACGATCTCGCTGTCTTCCATCGCCACGGCCTGTTCGCGGCGTTCCCCGGTACAATGGCAGAGCTCGCCGAACACTTCCCCGGCTTGATGCAGGCGCAAAATTAATTCACGGCCATCCTCGGTCAGAGAGGTCAACTTGACGAATCCCCGCCGAAGAAAGAAGACGCTCTGCGCGGAATCGCCGAGGCCGTAGACGAGTTCCCCCTTGCCCACAGAACGGCCGGGTCTGTGCATGAGCTGGTCGCACAGCTTGCCGCGAAAACAGCCAGACAGGGCTACGCATTGACGGTGGTCTGTCATATTCATCGCCGTGTACATCATGTGTCCCTCACTGCTGCGCATTGTACCGGCATCCTGAAGCGCGTGACCAGACCCCCGCAGGGGGCAGCATGACTCTGCTCCATAATCAGGCATGGCACTGCACCTCCTTCCTCGATTATGATGGAGTGAAACAGGTCCGACAGGCAGGCTACCGAGACACTGACCATGCCGACATCCTCCCATCAGCGCCCGACTCGAAGGGGCCGCCCCGGAATTGCCCTCATCGGGATCGTCTGCCTCGCGACCTCATTGATTGCCGCTTCACTTCTCTGGGCAGGATCGCCGTCACAGACCAAGCCGGGCAACGGACCGGCGGATGCTGAGCAAGGCCGGGCCATCTTCAACGGCAAAGGCCTCTGCTCCACCTGCCATGGCATCGACGGCTACAGAGACCGGTTGCCCCCGCAACTGAGCAAGAACATCCGCGACAATGTCGAACATCTCTCGCCTGCGCCACCCGACCTGCGACAGGCGGCCACGCTCACCCTCACCACCGACAAACAACGGTTCGAGGTCATCCGGCACGGGCATCTCCGCACCGCCATGTACCCGCTCTCGAAGGAAGCCCTCTCCGACGAAGAGATTCTTGCGCTGCTCCCCTACCTGGCCTCAATTCGCGGCACGGTGCCGCCACCCGCCGGCCTACCCGAACCCGATACCTCGCTGCGGGGTGATGCCAAAAGCGGACGGCAGCTCTATCATGAACTCGGTGGATGCGCGATCTGCCATGGAATCGAAGGACATTTGAATCGAAGACCGCCGATGTCTGCCGACCTGATCAAACGGCTTGACGCGCTTCCGGCGCCGCCCGCGAACCTCCGGGATTCCGCCACGCTGAAATCGCAGAACGACGAGGACCGCTACCGCTCAATCAAGCGCGGCCACCCTGGCACAGCCATGTATCCAAAGACACTCCTCCGGGACGAAGATATCCGCGACCTCGTCGCGTACCTCGCCACCCTTCGTGAAACAGGCCGGTAGTTCCCCTTCCTTGCATCGCGCCGATGTAGAGGGGACGGGACTGGGCCTGGCTATTCCCTCGTCAATTTAACTCGCGCGAATCGCGGGATATGAAGATGGAATACCAGAAGAGAAGCGCCCACGAGAAGATAGGGTAGAGACCGGCTCGCGGAGGCAGCGACCGCATTGGATATAAACGGAACGGCGGCCACCACCTCCATGCCTGGACAGCTGCGATGCACGGTGAGATCAGCTGGGACCGGGAGGATCTTCGCGATCTTCTCCGGTGAGCAATTCGGCTTCTTGCACTTCGAGTCCCTGCAGATCGGTCAGAATGCTCTGCAACACCTGCCGGCGTTGCTGCAGCCCCTTCTTCGGAATATCTCGCGTCTGCGGTTCCTGGGCTGATTCGGGCAGATTCACCAGCGCTTCGGCTTCCCCCACCGTGGCGTACTTATACGATTCCACGTACTTATGGTTCTCGCCATATATTTTCATGAGGATGTCTTCCGTTTCCGCATCGAACCGCTCGAACGTGGGGTTCACGGCCGTATGGTGGGCGAGGCCTTCGAGCTTTTCGATCTGGGCCTTCAGGTCATCACTCCGCGTCTGCGCACGATACATGGAATTGACTTCAGTCATGACGTCTCCTCCCGGTTTGATTCTTTTGTACCTCCCTTCGAGCAGGTCGGCAGCTAGGCATTCCCCTGGACGGTCACCGGGGCTCGCATCAACCTGGAACGAGGCTTCGGTCTTACCGCAACGACCGTCGCTCCAGTTGCGCGACCAGATACCCCACGATGGCGACATTGAAAAGGAGCATGGTCACATGCACGACCGAGATCTGCCTCAGCACGTCGTAGAATTCGACGGGCAGAAATACACTGGTGGAGATGACGGCCATGTATCCGGCCCACGACGCTTCGAGCCACAGGCCGCAGCCTTCGATGAGCAAAAAGACGGAGTAGAGCAGGCTGGCATAGGCCATCAAAAAGACGCTGTGGGATGACAAGGCGGAGACCGTGAGCAGAAGGGAGTGGACCAGGCGGGAATGGCCGTGGAGATGCAAGAGATCCATAGCCGGAGCCAGGAACGTGGCGATCTCAGGATCTACCAATCGGAGCAGAGCGGCGCCGACCAGCAACAGCACCACGCCCTTGAGCAGTTTGAATACTGCGATCAACGCCAAGCCGCCTCGGGGCGAGGGCGGCGTCATGAATGGCATCATGTCTTGCCCGGCCATCCTGGCTCAATCGGATCGTTCTGCATCATCGTTATGCGAACCTCAACAGACTCTTGATCATCGAACCGGCCGCGCCTAGGCTAGGCCCATCACCCATTGACGAAAGGTCTGACCGTCATGAACGAACAGCAGGCCACCCGCCTGGCCCAGGCCTGGATCGACGCCTGGAACCGGCACGATCCGGACGCCATCCTGAGACACTATGCGCCGGATGTGGAGTTTACCAGTCCGTTTGTATCCGCGCTATCCGGGGAAGCGTCCGGCACCATCTGCGGCCGAGAAGCATTGAGCGCCTATTTTCGGAAGGGGCTCCAAGCCTACCCGGACCTGCACTTCGAGCTGATCCGCACCCTGATCGGCGTTGACAGTCTGTTACTGTATTATCGGAGCGTCACGGGATTGCTGGCTGCGGAGATGATGATCATCAATGGAGAGGGTCAGATTCACACGGTGCGCGTCCACTACGTCAAGGAATAATCGGGACTGGATGGAAAAGGAAACGCCACGATCGCGTTGTCGGAACGGGACACATGATTTCCGGCCTCGCAGCCTGATCCGTCCTCAGTGTTTCGCCGCGTCAACCGGAATACCGAGACGGATCTGCCGGATGATCTCGTTCGGCGGGAGAGCCGCGTCGATCACCAGGGCATCGGCCGGCTCTTCAAGGACGGCAAACTGACTGGCCAACAATTCCCGGGGCATGAAATGATCCCGGCGGTGGATCAGGCGTTGATGGAATAAATCGAAGCTACCTTTCAGGTAGACCAGTCGCAAATGTGCGCGACAGCCCTCCTCCACGATCGCGCGGTAACTCGCCTTCAAGACGGAACAGGCAAGCACCGCCGGCTGGTTCCGACTGATCCGATCGACGATCGCAGCATGCATCCGCTCCAGCCAGGGCTGACGATCAACATCCGTCAGCGCATGGCCATTCCGCATCTTCTCGAGATTCGCTGCCGGATGGAAGTCATCGCCGTCGGAAAACTGCCAGCCCAATTCGTCCGCCAAGCGACGGCCGATCGTCGTCTTCCCCGCTCCCGATACGCCCATGACCAGAATGACCACAACCCTCCACTTCGTTCGACCTGCGGCTGGACGAGATAGGCGCTGTTCCACCCGCCGGGGCCAACCGTCAAGCAAGCCGCCGGTCCGTTGTAGCCGCGGCAAGGTAGCCCACAATCAACCGGGCGTCCCCGATCGGATCACTCGTAAAGGGCGCGTCATGCCGCTTGGTTACGGCGGTGGTCAATCGCTCCGCCGCCTGTTGGACAGGCGATGGGAAGGCCTCCTGCTGCTGAATCCGGCGCAAATGCTCCAGGGCATCACCGTGCCGGAGTGAGCGGCCAGAGCGCGCCCACCAGGCTGCGGCGGC
>OCTV010000524.1_pt1 | contig 15158 bp, 10 predicted proteins | sample 1539101 | NCBI WGS metagenome assembly OCTV01 (sample SAMEA3991422, study PRJEB22521) | metagenome | biome: anthropogenic terrestrial biome; feature: sewage plant; material: sludge | place: Sweden | collected 2012-09-26 | reverse complement strand
CCTGGTTTTGCCGAAAAGGGCAGGGCTAGCGTGATGTCACGTTGGCCGACAACAGCCCGGTACGTACCGTTAGGTAGCAGGGCCTGGATTTCGGCCAGAATGCGTTGACCGGGAACCGCGTTGCTGAGCACATCCGCGACGCGCTGCGCGGCAGGAACCGGCGCTGTCTGCTGATTCTGGAGCGCGCCAGTGTCAGGTATTACCAACCGCAGACTGCTGGCAACGTCTGGCGGGATCATGGCTGGGGTGGTGGAGTCGTCGCCTTGGAAAAGGCGTTTACCAGGCCGGCGATTTGATCCTTGCGTTCGGAGCAAGCAGCCATGGCATCGTCCAGTAGTTGCAGGACGCCCTTGACCTGTGCTGCACGCTCTGCGTTGCTCAGGTCATGCGGCGGCGGCGCGCAAAGGATGTCCATCGTCTGCAGCAAATCTCCATGCAGACCATCGAGTTTTTCCCATTCACCCTTTTCAGCAACCTTCAGCAAGGTATGTAGGCCGCTAGCGAGCCGCAGAAGGATATCTTCCGGGCTAGGCTTGCTGGTCAGGATCCTGCCTCCCCGCAATCCCAATTTCTCGCCATGCGGATGCAATTTCGCCAAGTAGTCCTTGAACCTCGCGAATGGCAATGGCATCTCTGTGAATGTTGGCATGTATCAGACGAGACACCATGTATTCGTATAGTGCCTTGAGATTCTGTGCCAAGTCTCCGCCCTGCTCGGTATCAAGGCTTGCCGAGAGGCCGCTGAGAATAATATCAATAGCCTTCATCAGCGAATCCGACTTGCCTTTCATGTCGTTTTCGGCGAGACGGGTTTGGGCTTGACGCAAGGCGCTTTCAGCACCATCGAACAGCAACACAATCAGGCGATGCGGATCCGCCCCACGAATGTCAGACTCTATGCTGATCTGTTGATATGAGGCGATAGGGCTTGAAAACATGGATTAACGATCAGAGAAAATAGATGTCTATCTTAGCAAGGACTGAGGCGCCAAGCGTTAGCTGCCGACTTCATTTCTGAAGTTGTGCAATTTGCTGGGTCAGATAACTGCTGGTTGTTTGCATCGAACTGACGAGTCTGTCGAGAGCAGTGAATTGGGCGCGGTAGCGTTTTTCGACCAGGCTGACTCGGACCTCAATTGCCGCCTGGCTATCTTTGTAACGCCTGATAGTAGAATCAAGGCTGTCTAGCCGATTTGTCACAGTTCCGTTGCTGGACAGCATGGCAACAACCTCTGTGCTGAATGATTTGCCATAGGCATTTAGTGCGCTGACGACTTCCGTTGCTGATGTATTGATCGCGGTATTCAAGGCCGCCGTGTCCAGCTTTAACAGGCCCGTTTGCTGAATCGTGACACCCAGTGCCGACAGATTTTTCAAGGTGGCGCCCGCAAGTTCAGTCGGCACTGTGGTTCTGGCGCGGCCAAGGTTGTCAATCACCGAGCGCGTTGCTGAATCACCAGTGAAGGCTTGCCCTGTATTGGTCGAGGCGTTGTAGCCACTATTGCTTTTTATCGTTGAGACAACGGCATTGTAACTGTCCACAAAAGCCTGGACTGCTGCAGTAATCTTTGTGCTGTCATTTTGTACCGTAACGTTGGAGGTGCCGAGCTTGACAGCCGTCAGCGTCAAACCAGTGACAGCGCTGGTAAAAGTATTGCTGCTCGATTTCACTGCTATGCCGTCAAGCGTCATCAACGCGTCTTGTGCAACAGAACGTTTCAAGGTCGTGGTGGCTGTATCAAAGCTTGCAAGTGAAGCTTGTCCTCCGGATGGGGTTGACGAGGATGTTAAAGAAAAACCATTCCCGTCTCCCGATTTGTTCCCGGTCAGAACCATCCGCTGGCTACCCGTTGTGTCCGTAACCACAGTTGCCGTTAGGCCTATCTTTGCAGCGTTGATGGCGGTACTTACATCTTGCAAGGAAGAGCCGGCGGTTATGGATACCGGGGTTGCCGCAACGCCGCTAACCGTAAAGTCAAGGGTGCCGGCACCAAAAGTGGTGCCTGCTGAATAGGCAGCAGTAAAACTTTTTTGTGCGCTGGCCAGTTGTGTAACTTCCAAACCATAACTGCCCACCGCTGCGTTGTACGCAGCACTTGCAGTCAGTGTGGTCGTGTCGCTTGACGTTGCGCTCAAAGCAGAAAGCCGGGAAGGATACTGTAGTGTGTCCGCGGCGGTTTGGAGCGCGTCAAGCTTTGACTTGAGAGTGCCGTAGAGGGAAATTTTGTTGTTGGCTGCCGCTATCTTGGTATCCAGCGCCTTGATAGGCGCTCTCTCGGCAGTAAGTATGCTGGTCAGCATGGATTGCAAATCCACGCCGGTACCGATTCCAAGAGAGCTGGTGGTTGGCATTGCGATTTCCCTCTAGCTTGTTGTTACGCCTTGTCTCTGATCAAAAGACCTTGCAGTTTGTCCAATGCCTGAGCGATCGCTACGGCCTCTTCGGAAGGGAATTGCCGGATCACCTGCTTGGTCTGTATGTCCATGATCTTAACAATTTGTGAGCCAGATGCGTCGTCTATGGAAAAACTGAGTTCGGATTGTCTGGAAGACACAAACTCGGCAATTTTTTCGACGGCCTGCTTTACATCTAACTTCTCTGACGATTTGTTGTCCTGCTTCGGCACAGACTTCGCTGCTTCGGTCGCCTTGGCTTGAACAGCAGGCTGACGCGTTTGCGTAGCTGCAGCATCTGCCAAGGCAGTTCTTGGAGGCGAGCCTACGTTACTGATCATATCGATGTTCATTTTCTGCTCCTAACGACAAAGGTGCTGCGGCCTTTAAAGCCGCTGCACCCTTCTTCGAGATTGAGGCAGCAGCCTATTAACGCAATAGGGTCAGCACGTTCTGCGGGATGGCATTGGCCTGAGCAACCATCGCGGTACCTGCTTGCTGGAGAATCTGGAAGCGCGACAGGCGCGAGGTTTCTTCGGCAAAGTCGGCGTCCATGATACGGCTTCTGGCAGCTTGCTGGTTTTCGTAGCTAACCCGCTTGGACTGAATGGCGAACTCGGCGTTGTTCATCGTCGCGCCTTGAGTGGCACGTGAAGTAGCGATAGCAGTAAGGTCGGTTTCTCCTGAGGCTGACGTGACGGTGGCTGCCGTGAAGGTCGTTCCACCAAATTTTCCAATTGCAGTATTTGCATCTGCTTGAATGGTGCTGGCTTGCGTCACGAGAAGGCCAATTTCAGTTCCACCACCGCCCATCTTGGTTAGTTCCATAATGCGGGTCACGATGTCACCGACCACAGCCAGCGCGCCGTCTGCAATTTGAGCGGCGGAAATCTTGTCGCCCTCTTGACGCATTTCAACTTGGGTAATTCTTGCAGCAGCTTCAATCTTCATGCCCGATGCAAGGCCAGTTGCATCATCACGAGCAGAGTTAACGCGCAGGCCGGAGGAAAGGCGCTCAAGGGCACTACGCAAACCAAGGCTATTCTTGGCCAGATTGCTTTGAGCATTCAGCGAGTAGGTGTTGGTGTTGATAGTCGATGACATGATTTTCTCCTGGTTTGGATTTGATGTGGTGCGGTTACTCGGGTTTCCCGCTTTCTGCCGCACCGTTGTTAAGTAATTCGTTTGGTGACGAGTTCACTTACGACATCTCCGCAACAAACTTTAGGAATTTTTTGCGATCGCAATCAATTGGGTAGATGAGCTTCCAGCCACTCCTCAAGATGGTTTTCCAGGAGATAGCCATCAAGCACCCAGCGCCGCATCGCGTCGCCCTCACGTTCTCGTGCTTCCGGATCATGGATGCGGGCGCGAATTGCCTCGGTCCATTCCGCAACGGAATTGTTAACGCGGCAGGCAGGGCTGTTCCGGTATGGTTCGATATCGGTACAGACAACGGGAATTCCCAGGACACCGTAGTCGAGAAGTCGAAGATTGCTCTTGCCCCGATTGAAGGGCGTTTCAGTCAGCGGGGCCACCGCAAGATCCAAATTGAGCGATGCGAGATAGCTGGGGTATTCTGAGAATGTTACTAATGGATGATATTCCGCAAGGAGCGGCCGAATCTCATCCGGGCACATGCCAAAGAATATCCAGTCTGCTTCATCTCTCGTTTGCTCAATGATTCCTTTCAGGAGCAACAAGTCACCTTGGTGTGTTGTGCCGCCGGCCCATCCGATTCGAGGCTTGTCGCAAGTGCGCCTCTGACTGCGAAACGGTAGCCATGAGGCTTGCTCTAATCGATTGGGAACGACCTTAATATCCGATATGAACCCGCGGTAGGCCTCTGCAAGGTAATCGGTTGACACAACCAGTCGGTCGCAGCGCTTCAATGCATACTGGAGGCGGGCTCGCGCGTTTGCCGGAATGTCCTTCCGGAATGGGTTGGTAACATCCATGTCGGTGATGAGGTCGTCGAGCGCATAGACGGTGAAAGGCCGGCATCCCGACGCATCCCATTCCTGTAGCGCAGCCAGCGCGGATGTGATGGTGTAATTTTGAACGATGACGCTATCAGGTTTTAGCCTGATGATCTCGGCTATTGAATTAAACCGCGGCTCCCCTTTTGTTCGTTGTCGCCACACGCATTCGCTTGCCAGTCCAGCCTTGCTGAGCGCGCTCAACGGTGAGGTGATGCGATAGTCGCCTTGGCCATTCGGTAGGGCGTGGGCAAGAATACGAGGTAGCTTGGATGGCAGGGCTTGCCAGCGCGCGTGAAACTCAAGTTCAAGAGTGGGAATGTTTGTCGCAAGCGATAAGGACGGGTTCCAGTAGGCATCTACCGCTGCTTCCGGATACCAGCGTTCGAAAAATATCTGTTTCGCGTGGGTTTCAGCGAGTTGCGATATTGCAAGATGACTTGGATCAATATCAAAAACCGCTTCCTTGGGATCGCTACTGACGATACTAGAAAGAGGTTGGTATATCAATCGTTCGCCATTCTTGCGAATCTTCAAGCAAAGGTCAGCTTCAGCAAAGTAGTTGCCCAGCTCGGCTTCGTCCATGCCTCCTGATTTGAGATAACTTTCTTTGCGAATCAGCATACACGCAGCAGGCAAGGTACTTACGTCGCGGGGAGCATGGATACAGTCCAGATAACCAAGCTCCTCTCCTAGTTTTGTTTTTCCTTGATAGGGAGTGCCTACGATGCCATTCAGGCCAAGAACGCTTCCCGAGTTTTCGATCATGGCGCTGCCGGGTTGGATCATTCGGGGGGAGACGCCGCCAACGCCGGGTTGGGCTCCGCTACGAACCAGTTCATCCAACCATTTGTCCTGAATGGCTACGGTTTCCTCTTTGAGGAATAGCAAGTATTCACCAGATGAAGCCTGCGCCGCTAAGTTGCAACGTGTTGCGTAATTGCCGTTGAGTTCTGTTCGGATAATTTGAATATTTGGCTGAACGGTTTGTTCCGCATTGGCTAACCATGTATCGAGATCTGGTGCTCCATATAAATTTGTCAGGGCAACGATGATCTCGAAATTCGGAAAATCTGTTTTTTCAATGATGCTGTTAAAACATCGGGAAAGGAGGTCAAGTTGGCCGATGGATATGATGGCAATCGTAACGCTCGGTACCTCCGTGAATGGATGGCGAACACACCAGCTATTGCCAGATACAGGGGAAATTTCACTCTCGATTTCTTTGCTTCGTATATTTTGAACGAGTGAGAATATGCAGGATTCGATGTCGCCAGGAAAAGAATCGGGGTATGAAATCAAAATGTCTGGAATGTGTTTTATGGTCTCCCAGCCAAATTTATCGGCAACGCGTAGCAATAGCGAAAACCAGGGGCTACCAGGTTTTTGGGTTGCGCCACCCACTGCCTGCCAAGTTATCCACTTGACACAAATCGGTCCCGCGAGATCAGCTGATTGCAAAGCTAGTGGATTGCATCCTGGTTTGAATCGAGGTGAATGGCGATTACCGAAATTGTTGATGCAGTCGTCGTCGACAAAGAGTGCATTGGCATGTGGGTGTGCCTTGGCTTGTTCGGTTAGCCGCCACAGATACAATGAATCCAGTTGTGCACCCGCGGGTATCTCAATTACCCAATCGAGCTTGCGGGAAGAAACCAGAAAATCAGCCGTCTCTTTCACGCTTTGGTCGTTTTTTACGGTATGCCAACCAACACAGGGTAAATCCTCTAAACCCTCGGGCGCTAGCAACGTAGTGATTATGTCTAGATGCCAGTGCGGCCAGTACTGTTGGCCAAGGCGGTCGAGTGTATCCGCCAAGAGGTTTTCGAAGCCCTCGGTCAGTCGAATCAATAGATGAAATCTCGGAACACTAGCTCCCGTGTCCAGAGCGACAAGCTCTTCAAGTTGATCGCTGTGGCTTATGTTCACACGTTGCAAAAGCCAGTCTTGATAGCCATCATCAATTTTGTTGGTTTTGGTTAAAAGTTGGCCGAGAGGTTTGTTGCTACGAACTGTTGGGGCGGGGTCGATATTCTGACGTGCATGGCTTTGAGTGTTCTCAATGAAGGCATCCAGTTGTTTCCAAAAAAGTTCTTGGGTGGCTTGATAGTTGGACAGGACTTTGCGGACGGTCTCTTTTGCTTTTTGTATATCTTCACAAGCAGTTCCCCACGCCCAGCCGTCCCTGCCCAAGTAGCCTATCGGGGGGTGACGCAGCATGAGATCGTTGGGAATATAAACAACTGGGCACCCACAGAGCATTGCTTCGTAACAAGCCGTTGACTGTTCGTAGGTATAAAGCAGTTCTGCGTTGCGGTATAGCTCCCTAAGCTCCACAGTTGTTCGGCGGGCTACGCGATACGAGATTTCTGTCGTTCCTTCCGTAATAGGGAGCAATTGCCCGCCCCGGGAAAGAAATCGACTTATCCAAAGCAATTTGCCTTTCCGTCTGCTCGGGATGACACCTTCACTGTTATAAACGCTCGTATTTATCAAGGGGGTCTGAAGAATTTGTGCGAACATTCCCTCTGGAACAATATCTGGCCCATGGGTGTAAACCAAGTCGGTTGCTTGCCATTCCACTGGTTCGCTGGACAGAAATCCTGGAATGTTTAGCAAATAACGGACAACGTTACGTGCTTTTAGTGGGTTGGCTGTGACAATTTCAGGATAAACGACGATTGGTTCCCTATTCGCATTTTGGTGTCTATACCGATCGCTCTCTGTAAGGTGCGGAGTTCTAAGTTTCTCGGATATGCCTTCTGAGATAACGTATGCCTCTTCGCCAGCCAAGTTTAGTGCATGGCATAAACAGTGCATTGCGCGTATGCCGCCAGAGTCTTCTCGATAGGCTGGCGCGTATATGTAGTAGGGCGAATTTAGCGCCGAGAAAATATTTTTCATTCGTCTTGATGGAAGATTTTGGTGAGGTAAGTCAACTTGAGCACTTGTTACGGCCTGAAGAAGCCGGTAATGATTTTGCAGATGTGGGTCACCTGCGTAGTAGTTAGCTCCGAATACATAGGGAGGCGAACTAGGCGTTTCGAGATGTCTTCTGTGACTGGTAGAGGCCCGCTTGCACGTGCCAGCCGCCTGCCGGCGGGAGAGTTGTGTAGTGGGACGTAGTGAAAGACGGCTGATATGCCATTGTTGTCGAGGTGGCGGATCAAGGAGGTGCGCTCACTTTCATTTTTTGTTACCAAGTAAAAGATGTGGGCATTGGTAAGCGATTTTTCCTGTACCAGTGGCAAAAGGAAAAGTCCTTGATCGGCTAAAGGCGACAGTTGCTTCTGATAACTCTGGTACAAAACACGCCGATGAGCATTGATACGGCTTGCATTTTCAAGTTGAGCGTAGAGAAACGCAGCACTTAATTCATTCGGCAAAAATGAGGAGCCGAGGTCAACCCAGGTGTATTTGTCGACCTCTCCTCTGAGGAAGGCCTTCCGATTAGTTCCCTTCTGCCAGATAACTTCAGCGCGCTCTATGAGGCGTGGGTTGTTAATGAGCAGTGCTCCGCCTTCTCCGCAAATCACATTCTTCGTCTCGTGAAAACTGAGGCATCCAAGATCACCTATTGTTCCTAGTGCCTGGCCGTCATCGTGCGAAAGAATGGCCTGTGCTGCATCTTCGATCAGCAATAAGCAGTGACGTTGGCAAATTGCTTGCAGCGACTCCATTGCGCAGGCTCTGCCAGCGTAATGAACGGCGACGATTGCCCGAGTTCTTTCCGTGATCGCCGCTTCAATCAAGGTTTCATTGATATTGAGCGTATCCGGATGGATGTCGACAAAAACAGGAACTCCCCCGCGGAGCACAAATGCGTTAGCGGTGGATACAAAGGTAAACGAGGGCATGATGACCTCGTCCCCCGGACCTATTCCAGCAAGTATCGCGCTCATCTCCAGAGCGGCGGTGCAGGAGTGTGTCAGGAGTGCTTTTCTGCATTTTAGATTTTGTTCCAACCATTGCTGGCATTGCTTCGTGAAGACACCGTCTCCGGAAATTGATCCGTTTAGCACGGCTTGTGCAATATAGAACAGCTCTTTTCCAACAATGAATGGCTTGCCGAATGGAATACGAGGGCTAATCATGGAAAATCTCCAAATGGCGCCCTAGTTTTGCAAGGCTGGACGTAGTACGAAAGAGTTGGAGCATACGTTTACAGCGCTGATAACGCGATTGTGATTAGGGGGGCGAGATACGATGGCGAATGCTTCCCCCCGAAAGGATGCTATTCAGTAGCAATTTCTGCACGGATCAACTGATTGATACGCGACGTCTTTTTCTGCATTTCCGATTGCGAATGGTATCTGAGAAAAAATAATCCCAAACGTTCGTTCAGGTAATTGCTGATACGTCGACCAGGCTCTGCCAAGATTAGCTGATCAACGACGTTGTTTTGAATTTCGGCCGCAACTATTGAACCCTTGAATATGCCATTTTGATCTGCCATCAGGCAATGGCGGCTGAAATAAACGGTTTCAGCTTTGCTTGTTGGTGCTCGTGGAGACTCTCCCAAAAAAGGAAGTATTGCCAGCTTCGCCGGGTTGACTCCAGTTGTTTGTTCAACCGGGATTGCATACAGGTCACCTGGCGGGCGTCGGGTAAATTCGATAATTCTGAAGTCGTTGTGAGTTGCTAGGAATTGGGCATGGAGGATTCCGTCTACTAAATTCAATGCCCTAGCTAGTTTCTCGGTTTCCTCTCGGATCGCTGAGAGTATATTTTTGCTGACGCGGGCTGGAGTGGTTGAGGTTGTTACGGTGTAAGGATTGATGAACGAAAACTCATTATCACTGAAGTCAAAAATCACTTTTTGATTCTTGATGATGCTTGAGTAACTGTGAAGCGTTCCATTGAAAAAATTTTCGATAACAATTCGCTTTGCGCGCGAAAAGCTGAATGCGTTTTGAATGGCGGCTTGAAGTTCATCGAAGCGGTCGATTCGGCAGATACCTTTGCCACCTGTCAGATCGATCGGTTTGACGATAAGCGGAAAGCAGAGGTCCTCGATATCTCTCGGAGCTACCTCAGGGGAGCAAAACGCCCTATGCGAGGGACTGGAAAGTCCAAGTTTCTTGCTCAGTGCGCGAAAACGATCTTTATGATGAAGTGTTAGAGTGGTTTTATAGCTATCGTATCCAGGGAGACCGAGCTTCTCAGCCACGTAAGCGCAACTGATCATAGAAAAATCATTAGCGCTTGGACAGATCGCATCAATTTTGAGTCGTCTGCTTAATGCAAGCATGGCCTCCCGGTCTGAGAAGTCTTCAAGATGTACCGCATCTGCTAAGCGGTGACCATAGTCGTCCGATCGGTTGCCGCTGGTTATTACGGTGCAACCCAGAGAGCGCGCTGCTTCGATCATTGGGATGTCGCTGTGGCTGCCGCCAGCTATAAGGAGTACCTTTTTCACTGCTTTTCATCCGTGCGCAACTTGATCCAGGTTGTCTTCAGGTTCGAATATTCGTCGAAGGCAAACAGCGACTTGTCTTTGCCCAACCCCGATTCCTTTATGCCGCCAAACGGTACGCTCATGTCGTCTTCGCCGTAACTATTGACATGAACGATGCCTGCCTCGAGGGCTTTCGCACAAGTCAGTGCCTCGTCCAAACTGGCGCTCCAGATTGAGGCGGCCAGGCCGTATTTCGAACTGTTGGCTAACTGGATAGCTTCTGGCATGGTTTCAAATTCTGTGGTCACAAGGATAGGGCCAAAAATTTCTTCCGTGGCAAGTGGGGACTGTTCAGGAACGTCTGTAAAAACGGTAGGAGCAATGTAATAGCCGTTACCGTCACTTTGTTCATGGCGGAGCCCCGGGCTGATTGCATTGAGCCCACTGTCAACTCCGAGGCGTATGAAGTGCTGGATACGCGTGTATTGTTCTTCGCTAACAATTGCGCCGACCTTGGTGCTTGGTTCAAATGGATTACTTGGCACATAGGCCTCTAGTTCCCGAGCTAATTCATCGAGAAAAGCCTCCCTAACTGAGCTTTGAACAAACAGTCTTGATGGCGCTGAGCAGATTTGGCCTTGGTTGTAGAACATGTTTTTCGCTAAAGTCTGCGCGGCAGTTTTTAACTGGTCACATTTTTCGGAAACGATAAAGGCGCTCTTGCCCCCGCATTCAAGGGCAACTTTTTTCATGTTCGATTGACCGGAATAGCCGAGCATTAGCTTTCCAACCTCAGATGATCCCGTAAAAAAAATCCCGCGAATTTCAGGATGCAAAGCAATGGCTTTGCCGGTTTCTTCTCCCGGTCCGGTAAGCACGTTCAAGACGCCGTCAGGAATGCCCGCCTGTTTGGCGAGTGCTGCCAGGCGCAGTGTTGAAAAAGATGATTGCTCGGCGGGTTTTACTATCACCGAGTTTCCCATCAGGAGGGCAGGGGTTATTTTCCACAGTGCAATGACCAATGGGTCATTCCACGGAGTGATGATTCCGACGACACCTAGAGGTTCGTGGGTAATGAAAGATAGGCTGGATCTGGCATTGCTGATGTAATGTTCATAAAGCTTATCGATGCTCTCGGTGAACCAGCGAAGTGCGCCGATGGCTTTCGGGATTGAGTCCTTTTGGAAATTCCCAAAGGGGCGCCCCGTTTCCAAGGTATCGAGATAGGCTAGCGTCGCAATCTCTTCCTCCAATAGCCTAGCAAGCTCGAATAGGATGACTTTTTTTTCTGCGCTGCTTTTTTGAGACCAATGTCCAAGCTGAAAGGCTTTGGCTGCATGTCGCACCGCTTGTTCCACATCTTCGCGATCACAAATATAAATAGACGGAATGATTGTCCCATCAGCGGGGCATGTTTTTTCAAGCATGCGTCCGTTGGCTGGCTTTACGTGAACGCCATTAATGAAGGGTCTATTTTCGATGCGCAATGTCGAAAATTTTTCACGAATGTTTGTCGTGTTCATAGATGGATTGCTATTGGGTTATATCTGTTGCGACGCTGAGCGAGATATAAGTGTTAAATGAAAAAGTCATAGTCGTCGACTGTCTTCATGAAGCCTTCTCTTATGGCTTGTTCAAGGGCGAGATTCGACTCGTGTCGAATGCAGTGCATGGGGCAATCACGTGATGGGTCAAGGACTTGCATGACGCCTTTGCGCTGGGCGCCGTGCCACATTTCCAGAAACGACTTATCGTTGATGTCGCCAATTTTCTTTTTCTCATCGCCACGAAAGTAAGGACAGACATATACGCCAGAAGGCGTAATCAGGGTGCGGAGTTGGGAAACCGCACAGCGGGTGTAATCTTTGGGCTCCCGGTTTGACACACCTTGGAGCGTTGCTCTCAATTTCACAGCTTCAACAATCCTGAAGGATTCGGTTTCGAGTTGCTGCGCCTTGGTTATCTGATCTTCCACAATTTCAGCAATCTGTTTCTTTTGCATTACTGAAAAGTGATTGACGTCGTACATTGGCTTGACTTCGAAGTAATCGCACCCAATATCGCGAGCCAGTTGGGCGGCCTGAAGAATTTCGTGGGCGTTTGTTTTGGTATGGGCTAGTGTATTTTCGTTTTCGCGAATTGGAATTCCCTTAAATCCATGGTTTCCCTCGGAATACACCATAAATGAATAGCCTAGTCGGCCGGTTCGTACCTTGGCGTAAGCACGCATATTCTCGATCGCTGCATCAAAAAGTGATTTCCCGTTACGCGATGGGCGCAGTTTGTTGAACATTTCGGAGGAGCCGGCGTCCATCGAAACTCGAACCCATTTGGCGTATTTTGCCGTGACATCGAGATGTTTCTTGAGATATAGCCCATTGGTCGTGATACCGACCTGGACGCCGGCATCTCCTAACGTCTGGATGATCCATCCGATGTCGGGGTGCATCATCGGTTCTCCTCCGCCAATCAGGATGACTGCTCTGACTTGGGCGTCGATCATTTCACGCGTCAGCGTCTTCACTCTTTCGCGAGCGATCTGTCCTTGGTTTAGCAGTGATCCGCTAATGCATTCAGGGCAGGCGAGATTGCAGTTGGTGGTCGGATCAAACTCTACAACGAGGGGAGCGGGGCTCGAATGTGCCCAATCAATCTTGCCGACAAACTCCTGAATAGTTCGTTGATTAAGTTTTTCTTTGATATCGAGCGAATTCTGTTTCGGGAGAGTCATTGTTGGGTGGGGGTCCGGTGGATCACTGCTTCCTGATGGTGCCGAGATTGGTAGTGTCGCGTTAGCTGATTTGTGTTTTCGTGGATTCGTGTGGACGTTTATCGCTAACAAAAACTAAAAAGAGTGATGAACTGATCTTGGTAATCGAGAGAGCCATAGCGTAAAGGATCAGTTTCCTGCTGCGGCACGCCTGATTTGATGTTTCATCAAGTGGCTTGTGCATTTCGTCTCAACGCTAACGAGAATAACGAACTCGCAATCCAATTTCATGCCTTCCCGTAATTGCCCACGTCTGGTGACAGCGAAAGAGGTCAAACTTTATGGTTACACCAATTAACGGCAAGAGCAGGAAATTCTTGATGCTCGCTCTCCTGAAGCTTGTTGTGGCAGCATGTTTCTGAAATTTGTCAGGTGCTTAGTTTCCTGAAAATCCCAAATAGCTTGTAGCCAAGCATCTCCGAGTGTAGTCGTTCAACAGTCAACTCCCTTGGGGCGTTCAGGGGTGAGTCAGAAAGGTTGTGCCATGCCGCCTCTATGATTGCATCTGGATATGCGAGTACGCGATCCAGTTCGCTGATGTAGGTTTCCAGAAAGTGAATTTCAAAACCGCTTTCTTGCATCAAGGTTCCTAGCGTGTAACGGTCGAAATAACTCCAGTGACCGTGGCAGATGTTGTTGTTGCGAGTTCCCTCAATGGTCAATAGCAAACTACTGAAGTTGGGAACCTGAACCACTAACCAGCCATTAGGTTTGAGGTGGTCGCGGACCGATGCCAAAAAAGACAGCGGGTCTGGAATGTGCTCTAGTACGTCGAGTGCTGCGATGGCATCAAACTCTCGCCAGTTTGACGGCATGGCGTATGGATATTGGCCGCACGCGACATCAAGACCATTTTTTTTGGAAAGATCTGCTGCCGGAGCGTTTATTTCGATGCCGCAGGCTTGCCAGCCAGACATTTCTCCTGCCCGAAGTAAAGCGCCCGACGACGAGCCTATGTCTAGAAGTTTCCCTGATCCAGCGTAGGCGCTCAAGCGCCCGATAACGTAACTGGCTTTTTGTCGTTCTAGCCCGGCATATGCAGGATTTTCTTTGAGTGCCAAATTCGCTTCAGATGCATTGCTTTCTTGGTAACGCTGACGTTCGAATTCTTGGTTTATGACCTCGCGACTGTAAACCAATCGGCAGGACGGGCACCTGACCAGATGCATGCCGTAGGCTCGCATGAGGAAAGTTGCACTTTCATGTGCTGTTTTGCACAAGGGACAGTCTCTCTGGAGGCATGCGCCCGGAAGAAAATTTCCTTGCGCATCAAGAAGGCGGCCAAATGTTTCGTTTTCGGCTTGGCGCAACTGTTGATTGCTCGGGGCCAGTGCGGTGCGCACGCCTGGTTGGAGCGCCGCATCAAATAGATTTTTGTCTAAGATCAATGTAGCTTCCAGACTATATGCCAAGGTTTCGTAGAGAGTTGCTCGAAATACGGTATGCGGGCTTTTGTGGCGAAAAGTCTAGCCCAAAAGGACGCGATTTTTCCCGCTTTGTTTTGCCTTATACATTGCTTCATCAGCCCGCTTGATCACCATCGTCTGCGTGTCTTCGAGGTTCATCTGCGTTACCCCCGCGCTAAAGGTAATCAACACCTTCTCGTTGGCATGCAGGAAAAATTTTTTGGTCAGTTCGCGCTGGAGGCGGGTGAGGGCGCTGGCGGCGTCGTCGAGCGGAGTGTCTGGGAGCAGGATGATGAACTCTTCCCCGCCATAACGGGCGACTGTGTCTTGCGGCCGCAAAGTTTCTCTGCAGACGGTCGCGAGGTGGATTAGCGCTTCGTCGCCGGTGTCGTGGCCCATCGAGTCGTTCAGTTTCTTGAAGTTGTCGATGTCGATCAGGGCGACGCAGAGTGACGTTTCGTGGCGTGTTGCCCGCGCAGCTTCCTTGGTGAAGATTTCCTCCAGGCCGCGGCGGTTGAGGACGCCGGTGAGCTGGTCGTGGCGGACAAGGTCGCTGGTGGTTTCGAGTTCGCGTTCCAACTCTGTGATACGCGCTTCCGATTCTTGCACTTTTTTCTGCGTCGACCGCAGCTCGTCGCGGGAGCGTTGGGCGTTGATCTGGATCGTCCGGGTTTCACGCATGACTTCGCCGAGCACGCTTTCTAGTTCGGAGATGTCATTGGCGGCGCTGATTTTCTCGGCGCAGCTTTCAATTTTGTCGTGGTAATCGGAGGTGGCATCCGCGAAATCGGCAAGTTGGTCGACGAAGCCGGCCAGCATGTGCTTGATGGCTTCGCGCGCTTCTGACAAGCTCGCCTTTAGCTGGCTTTGCTTGTAGAGAACTTCCTTGAGCCGCCGTTCGGCATCGTCGAGGGCTCGCTGCGATAGCGGCTTGTCGATGATCTCCCGAACCACGTCGATCTGCCCGTGCAGCCAGTTGTCGTCCAGAACCAGATCCGTGATGTTGCCGACGAGCAGGCGAAGTAGGCCCAGCAAGCTGTGGCGGAGTTCGGTCTGGTCTTCGGCCAGTAGTTCGAGCTTGAAGGCGAAACGCTTGAGACGGGTGAGGAATTCCTGCAGCTGTTCAGCGCTGTTGGCGGTGCGTATATCCTTGGCCAGGGCTTTGGCATCTGTCGAAAGCTGCGGGCTTTCAATCAACTGGGTGGCCATCG
>OCTV010000523.1_pt1 | contig 15190 bp, 13 predicted proteins | sample 1539101 | NCBI WGS metagenome assembly OCTV01 (sample SAMEA3991422, study PRJEB22521) | metagenome | biome: anthropogenic terrestrial biome; feature: sewage plant; material: sludge | place: Sweden | collected 2012-09-26 | reverse complement strand
TAATAAAAGGCTCTATTAATTCATACTTTAATATTTTCTATAAAATTATCTTTTGCGAGTCTGATGTGCTCTGCAGTGAGTTTTTCCGCTGCATCAGCATCATGACTTCTTATTGCGTCAAGTATTTTTCTGTGTTCTTCAACTGCAAGTGAAAGTCTTCCACTTGTTTTAAAGGAAAGTTCCCTTGCCTTCTGAATATAATGGTGGAATAGTGACAGCATATGCATTAACATTCGGCTTCCGCAAGCGTTGAAAATAATTTCGTGGAATGCAGTATCCAACTGCCACACCTGAATTGCATCATTCTTGTTTACATAAAACTCCTGAAGGTCAACAACATCAGAAAGGCGTTCAATATCCTCGTCGGAAATTTTCTCGGCTGCCCATCGTGCAGCAAGGCCTTCAATGACCTTCCTTATATTATATATATCCTCAATGTCCCTCTGAGAAATACCGACAACTATTGCGCCCTTGTTTGGGACCGTTTTTACAAGTCCTTCAAGCTCAAGCTGTCGCAAGGCTTCTCTTACAGGAGTACGGCTGACACCAAGCTCCGCAGAAAGCTTGCTTTCTATAAGGCTTTCACCAGGCTTTATAACGTTGTCAAGAATTGATTTTTCAATCTCTGAAAAAACCTGTGCTCTTAATGAATTTGAATCGGTAATCTGCCCAATCTGCTTCATATTTTTTCACCACCAGTTTATCCTATAATAAATCTTTGCGGTGCAAATTCATTGATTTTGTCAACAAGCTCGTCATCACTTATTACTGTCTGTCTTCCATTGTCGTACTCGCTGTCAATCCATTCTTTGATTTTTAAAACAAGCTCATCTTTTTTCTCAATCTTATTGCTGTCATCAAGCTCATAGAAATTATTTATCCAATATGCAATTCCAGCAAGCCCTGATGTGTTGCTTACTGCAACAGAAATTGGTCTGTTGAGAATTTTCTTTGTATCAAAGATGTTATAGATTTCTTCGTCCTTCAAAAGTCCGTCAGCGTGAATCCCAGCTCTTGTCACATTAAAATGCTTTCCTACAAAAGGAGTCATTGCTGGAATTTCGTAGCCGATTTCCTTCTCAAAATATCGAGCTATATCTGTTATTGCTGTAGGGTCCATTCCATCCATTGTTCCACGGAGTGAAGCATACTCAAATACCATCGCCTCAAGCGGAACGTTACCTGTTCTTTCACCAATACCTAAAAGTGAACAGTTTACAGCGGATGCACCATATAGCCATGCTGTTGTTGCATTTGTTACACCCTTATAGAAATCATTATGTCCATGCCATTCAAGAAGCTCTGATGGTACTTCAGCGTAATGCTGTAAGCCATAAATAATTCCAGGAACACTTCTTGGTGGGGCAACGCCTGTGAAAGGTATACCATAGCCCATTGTATCGCAGGCACGGATTTTTACCGGAATATTAGCCTGCTTGCCCATTTCCATCAACGCATTTGCGAAAGGAACAACAAATCCGAAGAAGTCAGCTCTTGTAATATCTTCAAAGTGACAACGTGGATTTACACCAGCTTCAATAGCATCAGATACTACAGAAAGATAATGGTCGAGAGCCTGCTTTCTTGTCATATTAAGCTTTTTGAAAATATGATAGTCAGAGCAGGAAACCAAAATGCCTGTTTCTTTGATTCCAATATCTTTCACAAGTTTGAAGTCACTTTTTGTTGCTCTTATCCATGTTGTGATTTCAGGGAATTTATATCCACGCTCTAAACATTTATCCAAAGCTTCCCTGTCTTTTTTGCTATAAACGAAAAATTCAGTCTGTCTTACAATTCCGTTTGGCCCGCTAAGCCTGTGTAACAAATCAAATATATCAACAATCTGTTTTGACGAATATGGGGACTGTGACTGCTGACCGTCACGGAAGGTTGTGTCTGTTATCCATATGTTTTCAGGAGTATTAATAGGTACCTTCCTGAAATTGAACGGAGTCTTCGGAACTTCACTATAAGGATATAAATCCCTGAACAGATTAGGTTCCTCAACATCTTGAATTGTGTACTTGTATGGGTCCTGTTCCAATAAATTTGATTTTTTGCTTAATTCAATCATCTCTATCACCTATCTAATTATTTTGTATTATTGTATACAATTATACATACATATAAATTTTTGTCAATGGTTTTTGAAGATATTTTTTATTATAATTGCATATCTGTTCATTTTAATTAAAAATCAAGGACATACAGCCTTGTTTTTGCAGGATTTAATTTTAATTGTTGCAGATTTTTAATATTTTGCAGATATTTTTGCTTTATTTTGAAGTTTATAGAAAACAAAAGTTGACAATACTTAAAAACAGTAGTAAAATTAAATTTGAAATTGAAATTCATTTTCAAATTGAGGTGAAAAACTTGGATAATGCGAGTTACAGAACAAAGCAGCGTGAATATATTCTTTCTTTTTTTAAAGATAATGCGGGAAAGCACTTTACTGCCGAAGATGTTTTTGAACATCTTAAGTCTCAGGGTAACTGTGTTGGTAAATCAACCGTCTACCGCTATCTTGAAAAACTTGAGAAAACCAACATGGTGAGAAAATATATTGCTGATGATGGTGCGTCAGCCTGCTTTGAATATGTTGACAACAACACTCATTGCGATGAACACTTTCATTTCAAATGCTCATCCTGTGGTGCGTTATTGCACGTTGACTGTGATTTTTTAGTTAATCTGAATAATCATATTATGTCCCACCATAACTTTGAAATAGACTATTCTAAAACAGTGCTTTATGGCATCTGTTCCGATTGCCTTCAGGCAAGACATAAAGGAGATTGATTTATGAAAAAAATACTTAGCTTAATTTGTTGTGCAGCCCTTGTTCTTTCAATGGCAGGATGTACAGACGGAAACAAAAAAGATAATGGAAAACTTAAAATAATTGCTACACTGTACCCGCAATATGACTTTGCAAAGCAGATTGCCGGTGACAAGGCGGATGTTGAATTACTTTTACCCGCTGGTGTTGACAGCCATTCATTTGATCCTACTGCTTCTGATATTATCAGCATCGGCAAATCAGATATGTTTATTTATACAGGAAAGTATATGGAAGTCTGGGCTGATAAGGTAATTAAGAGTACAAAAAGCAAGAAACTTAAGGTAGTTGATGTTTCAAATGGTATTACTCTTGAAAAAACGGAAGAACACGAGGAAGAGGAACACGAAGAACACGAAGAACACGAAGAACATCATCACGAATACGATCCACACATATGGACCGATCCGCAATACGCAAAGATAATGGTAGATAATATTGTTAAAGGTCTTTGTGAAATTGATGAGAAGAATGCTGATTTCTATAAAGCAAACGCAGAAAAATACAAAAAAGAGCTTGACAGAATTGACAGCGAACTTAAAGATGTTGTATCGACATCAAAGCATATTGAACTTTTCTTTGCCGGCAGATTCGCATTGCATTATTTTGCTGAAAGATATAATCTTAAATATACTGCCGCATATGATTCCTGCTCAAGTGAAACAGAGCCGAGTGCAAAGGCTGTTTCAGAAATTATAAAGCAGATGAAGGAAAAGAAAATCAAGGTTATCTTCTATGAAGAGCTTGTTGATCCTAAGGTTGCAAAGGCTATTGCTAAAGAAACCGGGGCTGAACCTTTGGTATTGCACTCTTGTCATAATGTATCAAAGGATGAACTTAAAGCAGGAAAAACTTATATTCAGCTAATGGAACAGAATATCATAAACCTCAGGAAGGGGCTTAACTAATGGCATTACTTACTTGCAAAAATCTTTGTGTAAACTATGACAATTTTCACGCCGTATCAGACATAAATTTTTCTATTGAAAAAGGCGACTATGTTTTTGTTGTCGGTGAAAATGGTTCAGGAAAAAGTACACTTATCAAAACAATTGCCGGACTTCTCAAGCCAAAAAGCGGAGAAATTATTTTCGGTGATGACACCACAAATAAAATAGGATATCTTCCGCAGCAGACTGTTATTCAGCGTGACTTTCCTGCCTCAGTTTATGAAGTTGTTTTGTCTGGTTGTCTTAACAGCAAGGGTATTATTCCTTTTTATACGAAAAAGGACAAAAAACGTGCTGATGAAAATATAGCAAAGCTTGGCATCAAGCACCTGAAACATAAATGCTATCGTGAACTTTCAGGAGGTCAGCAACAAAGAGTTCTTTTGGCAAGAGCTTTATGCGCAACAAAAGACTTATTAATTCTTGACGAGCCTGTTGCAGGGCTTGACCCGATTGTTACTGCTGAAATGTACAAAATAATTAAAAAGCTTAATGAAGAAAATAATATTACTATTATAATGGTTTCACACGATATCGATTCTGCTGTAAACAATGCTAACAAAGTTCTCCATATGGATAACAGCCTTTTGTTCTTTGGAACATCTGACGAATATAAAGAAAGTGAAGTCGGTAAAAAATTCTTAGGAGGAAAACATAATGCTTGCGATGATAAATGATTTTCTTTCCTATGATTTTTTACAAAAGGCTTTACTTGTAGGTGGACTTGTGTCCTTGTGTGCTGCTTTACTTGGCGTAAGTCTTGTACTTAAAAGATATTCAATGATTGGTGACGGTTTGTCACATGTTGGATTCGGTGCATTATCTATTGCAATGGCACTTAATCTTGCACCTCTACAGATTTCTGTACCTGTAGTAGTTGTTGCTGCATTTCTATTACTAAAAATAAGCGAGAATGGAAAAATCAAAGGTGACGCTGCTATTGCACTTATTTCTAGCAGTTCAATAGCAATAGGTGTAATTGCTACTTCACTTAAAAACGGAATGAATATGGACGTAATGAGCTATATGTTTGGTTCAGCTCTTGCTATTACTGACAAGGATGCAATTATTTCAATAATACTTTCTATTGCTGTACTTATCGTATTTATTCTGTTCTATAACAGGCTGTTTGCTGTTACCTTTGATGAGAATTTTTCAAAAGCTTCCGGAACAAATGTTCAAGCATTCAATATGATGATAGCCTTTCTCACAGCTATTACTATTGTAATAGGGATGAGAATTATGGGAACAATGTTGATATCAAGCCTTATCATTTTCCCTGCTTTGAGTTCTATGAGAATATTCAAGAACTTCAGAAGTGTTATTATTTCGTCGGCAATAATTTCAGTTTTATGCTTCTTTGTGGGTATACTGGCTTCGTTTGTTTATGAGGTTCCTGCAGGAGCAAGTGTTGTTGTAGCAAATCTTGTTGTATTTCTGATTTTTTCTATGATAGGATTTATTAGAAAAAAATAGCAAGATAAATTATAATAAAGACTTGCAAATAAATATAATGTATGATATACTTTATTAGAATGTTAAAGCTTTACGGAGGGTTATTGATGAATACTATTCAGATTATCAGTGGTATATTATTGGTAATAGCGAGTTTGATTATAATTCTTGTTGTTCTTATTCAGGACAGTAAGGACCCAGGAATGACATCAGCTATTACAGGTTCTTCTAATGATTCTTTCTTTGGAAGAAACGGTAGCAAGACCAGAGATTCAAAGGTTGCAAACTTCACAAGAGTTGCTGCTTTTATATTCTTCGGAGTTACTTTGCTTGTTAATATACTAAAGTAAAAATGATTAATTGATAGCCCTACGTTTTTACGTGGGGCTATTTGCATATCCGAAAAAGCATAATTGGTGTTTTACTGCACAGAATTTTAATATAAGAAAAGTAACAAACAACGGAGGAATAAAATGAACGAATCATACAAAAAAATCATACTTGAAAAGATTAAAAAAACCGGGAAAGAACCTCTGCCATACAAAAAGCTGTTAAGATCCTGCCGTGTTTCTGATAAAGACTTCAAGCATTTCACTGAAACTCTTGAAAAAATGAAAGTCAATGGTGAGATTTTTGAACAGCCTGACGGCTTCCTTCTCCCTAAATACTGCGGACTTGTTACGGCAAAAATTACACGTCTTAACAAAACTTTTGGTTTTGCAAAGGACATTAAAACTGAAGAAGTAATTTTTATTCCAGGAAAGTTCCTTAAAGGTGCAATGCCTAATGATACAGTAAATGTAAGAGCATTCAAGGGCAAGGGCGAATCACTTGAGGGTGAAGTTGTTAATATTATCAATCAGGACTTCTCACGCTTTACTGGTAATATAAAAAGAGAGTTTGACACATTCTGTGTTATTCCCGATATTATGTCACAGTATGCTCTGCCTATTGAAAATCTTTCTGACTATGAGGTCAATGAAGGTGACAAGGTGCTTTGCGAAATTGCTTACCGTGGAACACGTCACAGTGAACATACCTGCAGGATAATAACCTGCTTTGGAAGTTCCACAAAGGCTTCAGTATGTGCTATGTCAGTGCTTGAACTAAACGGAATTTCTCTTGAATTCCCTAAATCTGTCCTTGATGAAGCTATGAACGTTTCTGATATGTCAACAATTAAAAAGGAAGCTCCTAACCGTCTTGACCTGCGAGATGAAGTTATCTTCACTATCGACGGAGCTGACACAAAGGATATTGATGACGCAATCTCTATAAATAAAACTTCGGAGGGATATGAGCTTGGGGTTCATATTGCTGACGTTTCATATTATGTTAAGCCAAAATCTGAGCTTGACAATGAAGCTATCCGCCGTGGAACAAGCGTTTATTACGCAAACAGAGTTATTCCAATGCTACCAAAAGAGCTTTCAAACGGAATATGTTCACTAAACCCACAAGAGGACAGACTTGCATTCTCCGCATTAATGAAGATTGATTTTGAGGGCGCTTTAACAGATTATAAATTTGCAAAAACAATAATACGTTCAAGAGTAAAAGGCGTTTATTCTGAAATCAATACAATTCTTGCTGGAACACAGAAACCTGAAATTGATGAGAAGTACAAGGAAGTTAAGGGTTCTCTGAAATTAATGGACGAGCTTGCAAAAATTCTTAAGAGAAACAAAAAGCTTCGTGGTGCTCCCGAACTTGAAACTTCAGAGAGCAAGCTAATTATAAATGATGATGACTTCTGCATTGATGTTATTCCACGTTCTCGCGGAATAAGTGAAGAAATTATTGAAGACTTTATGCTTATGGCTAATGAATCTGCTGCTAAGCTTGCAAGAGAAAATGAACTGCCTTTCGTATATCGTATTCATGAAGATCCAGGCGTTGAAAAGATAAATACTCTTGAAGAAACATTAAAGTTACTTGGTATAGCATTCCCACCGCACAAGAATGTCAAGCCAAAGCATCTGGCACAGATTGTTGATTCAGTAAAAGGCACTGACCTTGAAATGGTAGTAAACAACCTTGTACTTCGTTCAATGGCAAAGGCAAAATATTCACCTGACCCTGTTGGCCACTTCGGACTTGTTCTTGCTGACTATGCACATTTTACTTCTCCAATCAGACGTTATCCTGACCTTTCAATCCACAGAATAATGAGTGACTATATTACTGGCACTGCACACGCTGAAATTATGAAGCGTTATCAGAAGTTTGTTTATCATTCATCACAGGCAAGCACTGAAGCCGAATTAACTTCAATGAAGGTTGAACGTGACTGTGAGGATTGCTATAAGGCTGAATTCATGAAGGCTCACATTGGTGAAGAATATGACGGAAGAATTGTTTCTGTTTTGGAATTCGGCTTCTTTGTTGAGCTTGAAAGCACTTGTGAAGGTATGGTTGCTGTTGAGGAATTACCAAGTGGTGAGTATGTATATGACGGCTCAATGAAGCTCACAAACAATGTTACTCAGCAGGCTTACCGAGTAGGCGATAAGATAAAGATAAAGGTTGCACGAGCAGATGTAAGCTCAGGTAAGGTTGATTTTAGTCTTGCAGAATAGATATTACGCTTCTGATTTATTTCAGAAGCGTTTTTTATTTTAAAATTATGGATTAACTATTGCATTTTTCTATATAAAATGCTAAAATCATAGTATATTTCAGCACAAATAATGTTACGGGGAGGAAATTATGAAATACGGTTATTTTGATCTTAATAACAAAGAATATGTTATTGACAAGCCAAATACTCCTGCACCTTGGGTAAACTATCTTGGTTCTCCTGAGTACGGTGCAATTATTTCAAATAACGCAGCAGGTTACAGCTTTGTTAAATCAGGCGCAAACGGAAGAATCACTCGTTTTAAATTTAATACAGAAATGGCATTACCAGGACGCTACATTTATTTTAAAGACTTAGATGAAAACGATTACTGGTCTGCTTCCTGGCAGCCTGTTGGTAAATCACTTGATAATTATAAGACAGTATGCCGACATGGTACAGGCTATACTGTTATTACAACTGATTACTCAAAGATAAGCAGCGAAACAACCTATTATGTTCCAGACAACAAGGCTTACGAGGTTTGGAGATGTAAGGTTACAAACAACGATAGCAAGGCAAGAAAGCTTTCAATGTTTGGTTTCATTGAATTCACTAATGACTGCAACTATGAGCAGGATCAGGTTAATCTTCAATACACATTATTTATAACAAGAACAAGCTTTGAGGGTAACAGAATTGTTGAGCATATCAATGAGAACTCTGGAAGAGATGAGACTGGTTCAAATCACGCTGAGCGTTTCTTCGGAGTGATTGGTGCTGATGTTGCAAGCTATAACGGAAGCTTTAAATCATTCATTGGCGAATATAGATCCTATTCTAACCCAATCGCTGTTGAAAAGGGAAAATGTGACAATGAGCTTAACTTCAACTCAAATTGCTGTGGTGCTTTACAGTCATACATTGACCTTCAACCTGGTGAAACAAAGGAAATTATTTATATTCTCGGAATGAACAACGTAGCAGAATCTGCTGAAATTCTTAAAGAATATGAAAAACCTGGTATTGTTGACAAGGAAGTTAATGAACTCAAGAACTTCTGGCATACAAAGCTTTCTGCATTCTCTGTTGAAACTCCAAGTGAAGAATTCAACAACATGATTAATGTATGGAACGCTTATCAGTGCTTTATTACATTCATCTGGTCAAGAGCTGCTTCATTCATTTATTGCGGACTCAGAAACGGATTTGGATATCGTGATACTGTTCAGGATATTCAGGGTATTATTCACCTTGATCCTGATATGGCACTTGAAAAAATTCGCTTTATGCTTTCAGCGCAGGTTGATAATGGTGCTGGACTTCCACTCGTTAAGTTTGACCATAAGGCTGGTTTTGAGGATACACCTGATGATGATTCATATGTAAGAGCAACAGGACATCCATCATACAGAGCTGACGATGCATTATGGCTCTTCCCTACTATTGTTAAATATATTGGTGAAAGCGGAAACAAGGAATTCCTGGATGAAGAAATTGTTTTTGCTAACGGTGGAACTGCTACAGTTTATGAACACCTAAAGAGAGCAATTAAGTTCTCGCTCAACAATATGGGTGACCACAACATGCCTGCTGGCCTTCACGCTGACTGGAATGACTGCTTAAGGCTTGGTAAAAAGGGTGAATCAACATTCGTTGCATTCCAGCTTTACTATGCAATGAGCATTATCAAGAAAATGGCTGAAGAGAAGGGTGACAAGGAATATACTGCTTTTGTTATTGAAGCACAGAAAAATCTTGGTGCTTCACTCGAAACATGCTGGGATGAAGACAGATTTATCCGTGGTATCAGAGAAGATGGTAATATTGTTGGTGCAAAGAAAGACCCTGAAGCTAACATGTGGCTCAATCCACAGAGCTGGAGCGTAATTTCTGGTTTTGCTGACAAGGATATCGGTGAAAAAGCAATGGGAAGCGTTGACAGAATACTTAATACAAAATATGGTGCAAAGCTTCTTGATCCACCTTACAGAGATCATTATTTTGACGGTGCATTGATGCACATATTCAATCCTGATACAAAGGAAAACGGTGGTATATTCTCACAGTCACAGGGATGGGCAATACTTGCTGAATCATTACTTGGTCACGGTGACAAAGCATTCCAGTATTTTATGGAAACTTCACCTGCTGCAATGAACAACGATGCTGAAGTTCGTGTTATTGAACCTTATGCACACGGACAGTTCGTTGAAAGTAAAGCTTCACCTTATGAAGGACGTGCTCACGTGCACTGGCTCACAGGTACTGCTTCAACAGTAATGGTTGGTTGTATTGAGGGTATCCTTGGTATGAGACCAAACGCTGAAGGACTTGTTATTGATCCTTCAATACCTTCTGATTGGAACAGTATTAAAATCAACAAAGTATTCAGAGGTAAACAGCTCTCGATCATTATCAACAATCCTGATAAGGTACAGAGTGGCGTTAAGATTATTTCAATTAACGGAAATGTAATTGACGGTAACTTTATTGCAAATAAGGATCTTAAGGATATCAATGATATTATTGTTACATTAGGCTAAAAAATATAGGTCGTACAGAAATGTACGACCTTTCTATTTGTTTTATTATCGATAAAGGAATGAGAAATAATCTTTCTCGCAATCTTCATCCTTAATAACTGAATGCTTTTCTTTAGCCCAGTCCGGGAACTTATATTCAATCTTATTGTTTCCAACCCATTTTACAGTAGGGAGTGCTTTATCGCCACGAGATTTTTTAAATGCAACAATTTTTGTTCTTCCCTTTTCACATAAAGAGAACAGCCCAAAATTCTTATCGTGATTATTAGGAACAACCACTATCTGAATTTCGCCATTTAATCTGTTGTCAATATCAACGATATAAAAACGATATTTCTTATCAGCGGAAACTGTATTTTCAAGGAGCGGTGACAATTGTTTTTCAGTATATAGCTTTGAGAGTTCACCACTCTTAATACTTGACTTTGTAAGTTCTCTTCCACCAATTTTATCGCCGAAAAAGCTGTTTATCAGAATGAATACAACTATTCCAAGAACGTACAGGAGGAGATATGCTGTACCAATAATCGTCTTTTTTGTTTCACTTCCTTTTGAAGTGAAGAGAGTTGCTACTGAAACAAGGAATACTGGAATAATAATCAGATAATTCCCGAATGCAAAAAGCACAATTGCAAATGCAACTAACAGAAAGAATAACGATACTATCGAAGACATCCTGCTGCTTCTTGCCATATACATCAATGCAAACATTCCAGCATTAAATAACACATATAGAATACCAAAAATTATTTTGTTGCTAATAACAAGCTCATACATAAAAGTATTATAAGCTAATGATACCAAAAAAAGCATATAAAGCACAGAAGAAAAAGGAAGTATGGTTTTTACCCAATTCTTCTTTAAAGTTTTGTTCATTTATTTCACCTCTTACCTAATCTATTTTATACTAATTATGTTAAAAAAGCAAGTAGAAATTATGATACAAATTGTCGAACAAAAGGAAAAGCGGGGCAGTAAATCTGCCTCGCTTTAATGTTAATCAATTATTGTTGAATATTTAGCAATAACATCAGCAACATATTGTGATGGTAAATGCTCATATCTCAGCATATCAAATGTAAAACTACCTCTACCCTGTGTAATCTGTCTCAGTAGCATTGTGAAGTCCTGCATTTCTGCCATTGGGACTTCTGCAACAATTTCTGTAAGACCTTTACCGATTGGATTCATTCCAAGCACTCGACCACGTCGCTTGTTAAGGTCGCCCATTATATCGCCAGTATTTTCATCTGGAACGATAACATTAAGTCCACCGATAGGTTCAAGAAGTATCGGATCAGCCTGGCGTAAGCCTTCCTTATAAGCAATTGAAGCAGCAATCTTGAATGCCATTTCAGATGAGTCAACCGGATGGTATGAACCATCAACAAGTATTGCCTTTAATCCTACAACAGGGAATCCTGCAAGAACACCCTTCCTTGTACATTCCTGAAGTCCTTTTTCTACTGCCGGGAAGAAGTTCCTTGGGACAGCACCACCGAATACTCTTTCTTCAAATACAAGCTCATCACTTACACAAGGTTCAAATTCAATCCATACATCACCGTACTGACCGTGACCACCTGATTGTTTCTTATGTCTTCCCTGAACCTTAACTTTCTTCCTGATGGTTTCCTTATAAGCAATCTTTGGAACAACAAGATCAATATCAACGCCAAAATCATTCTTAAGCTTTGCAAGAACCGCGCTAAGGTGTTGTTCACCAAGTCCTGCAAGAATCTGCTCGTGAGTTGTTTCATCCTGCTTGTATGAAAGGGTTTTATCTTCATCAAGAATCTTCTGTATACCCTGTGAAATCTTACTTTCATCACCCTGTGCCTTTGATTTTGCAGTCATCTTATAGCAAGGTGTCGGAAATCCCATTTTGTCAATAGAAAGAATTCTTGAAGCATCGCACATTGTATCGTTTGTATTGACAGAAAGTTTTGTTGCTACAACTATTTCACCAGCACCGGCAAATGTTACTTCTTCCTGCTTTTTACCGCAAAGCATATATAGCTTGCCGATTTTTTCAATTTCGCCGGTTGTTGCGTTCGTATAATCTCCACCAGCCTTAAGCTTTCCTGAAACAACCTTAATAAATGACATTTTTCCTATATACGGATCGGATACTGTCTTGAATACAAAAGCACACAAAGGATCTGTATCACTTATGCTGACGTCAACTCTTTCACCTTTTTTGGTTGTTGCTTTAAGAACATCGTGCTCTGTTGGTGAAGGGAGCAGCAATGTAACTTCCTTCATAAGCATATCAACACCGACAAGTGTTGCTGAGCTTACACAGGTTACAGGAGTAATTACGCCAGAGTTCATTCCAGCATGAATACCCTTGATTAATTCCTTCTGAGTAAATTGTTCACCAGAAAAGAACTTTTCAAACAATTCTTCGTCAGTTTCTGCAACAGCTTCACTTATTGCAGCAACAAGTCCTTCAAGTCTGTATTCGGATTCAGGCATTTGAGTTTCAACAGCGTCACCCTTGTCATTGTATATATAAGCCTTCATTTCAATAAGATTTACATATGAAACTATCTTGCCGTCTTCAATATGTGGTACAACAATAGGACATACTGTTGGTCCGAAGACTGATTTAAGTTCGGCAAGAACCTTATAGAAATCAGCGTTAGGATCATCAAGCTTTGTTATAACAAACATCTTTGGCTTATTGTATTTTGTTGCACAATCATATGCTTTTTCTGTTCCTACCTTGACGCCTGACTTACCTGAAACAGTAATCATTACGCATCCGCTTGCAAAAATACCTTCAACCATTCCGCCTGCATAATCAAAGAGACCCGGGGTATCTATAAGATTGACTTTAAAATCATCTCTCTCATAATAAGACAAGGAAGTGTAAATAGATGATTTACGCTTAATTTCCTCAGAATTAAAATCGCTTACTGTGTTGCCGTCAGAAATTTTACCAAGTCTGTCTGTTACTCCGCTTTTGAAAAGCATTGCTTCTACAAGCGATGTTTTTCCGGAGCCACCGTGCCCTGCCAACGCAATATTTTTAATCCTCGTACTTTCGTAACTTTTCAATTGTATCCACTCCAGTCTGTTTATGTTAAATAAAGCAAAATAATATTAGCTTTCACCGATAATATTTAGCTTGAACTTATTATATAATAATTGCATATAATTTGCAATAGTTTTCTACAAATTTTATTCAATTTTACCAAATGTTTTATAATCCTTTGTGTAATTACAATTTTTTACTATTTATAGATTAAAAAAATCACAGGCATTAAGCCTGTGATTTAAAGTTATTCGAATTTTATCAGTTTTATGATTTTCGGGTTTCTTTCTAAAGTTTTGAATATGAATGTTCCAATTATGGTAATGCAAATAAATTCGCCAAGTGCTACTAATCCCATATTTAACAGAAGAACCCCGCCGAAGAATTTTGTAACGCCGATTCCGACTAAAATACCGTTAATAATTACTGGGAAAAGTGAAGCAATGTAAATATTTTTTGAAAATGAAATAAGTACAACAGATAACAGTGTCGCAAAAACGCCAACTGTCATATCCCAAGCAAACATAGGACTAAATAGATTTGCAATCGCACACCCTATCGTAAGTGGTATTACATAATCTCTTTTGTAAAAGCATAGAAGTACCAGAATTTCGCCAATTCTGAACTGTACTCCATAAAAGGAATATGGTGCAAGTGCAACTGTAAGTACGACATAAACTGCGGCAATAATGCCGAAAACTGCGATACGCTTTGTATCATATTTTTTCATAAGTAAAAACCCCCTGTTTTTTTATTTGCACACGTTTAGTATGCTTTGAGTGGTGTCCTAGGATACACTCAATCCATATTAAAAGGTGGATAATAAATTACCCACCTAATTAATCAATATATCAATAGCAGAAATTAAGCTTTGTTGACAGAACCGAAGAGTTCCATCTTTTCTTTAACTGTGCCTTTGATAGCTTCAAAACCAGGAGCAAGAAGCTTTCTTGGGTCAAAGCCTTTACCCTGCTGATCCTTGCCAGCTTCAATATATTTTCTTGTAGCTTCAGCAAATGTAAGCTGACATTCTGTGTTAACATTGATCTTAGCAACGCCAAGTGAGATTGCTTTCTTAATCATATCCTCTGGGATACCTGTACCACCGTGAAGTACAAGTGGCATATCTCCTACCTTATCTTTAACAGCAGCAAGTGTGTCAAATGAAAGACCAGCCCAGTTTGCAGGATATTTACCGTGAATATTACCGATACCAGCAGCAAGCATTGTTACGCCAAGGTCAGCAATAGCTTTACATTCATCTGGGTCAGCACATTCGCCCATACCAACAACGCCGTCTTCTTCACCGCCGATTGAACCAACTTCAGCTTCAAGTGAAAGACCCTTATCGTTGCAGATACCAACGAGTTCTTTTGTCTTTGCAATGTTTTCTTCAATTGGATAGTGTGAACCATCAAACATGATTGAAGAGAAACCAGCTTCGATACATTTCTTTGCACCTTCATATGAACCGTGGTCAAGGTGAAGAGCAATAGGAACTGTGATGTTAAGCTCATTGATCATTGCTTTAACCATTGCTGTTACTGTCTTGTAACCAGTCATGTATTTGCCTGCGCCCTCAGATACACCAAGAATTACAGGTGAGTTACATTCCTGAGCTGTAATAAGAACTGCCTTTGTCCATTCAAGATTGTTGATATTGAATTGACCTACAGCATATTTGCCGTCTCTTGCTTTAATAAGCATATCTTTTGCTGAAACTAACATTTAAAATCCCCCTAAAAAATAATAAACTTACTTAAATATTATATAACATTATGTTGTAAATTGCAA
>OCTV010000521.1_pt1 | contig 15201 bp, 13 predicted proteins | sample 1539101 | NCBI WGS metagenome assembly OCTV01 (sample SAMEA3991422, study PRJEB22521) | metagenome | biome: anthropogenic terrestrial biome; feature: sewage plant; material: sludge | place: Sweden | collected 2012-09-26 | reverse complement strand
CATACAATAGAAAGATATGGCGGAAAGGTTCTCACTCGTAAGAATGTCGTAAAACTAGAGTGCGATGACACTCATGCCTTTGCTGTTGTTACTGATGACTCAACGCGATATGATGCCGATGTGTTTATTTCTGATCTTCATCCTGCTCGTACAATAGAACTTACTGATTCTCCATTGCTAAGAAATGCGTATAGAAAAAGAGTAAAGGCTTTACCTAATACAGTTGGCTGCTTTACTGTTTATATTAAGTTCAAGGACAAGACCCAACATTATATGAATAGTAATTTCTATGGTTATGCAGGGGATTCTCCTTGGAACTGTGAAAAATATACTGATGCCGATTGGCCAAAGGGATATCTCTATATGCACTTTTGTGATAATGCCAGTCATGAATATGCTAATAGTGGTCTAATAATATCATATATGCAGTATGATGATGTCGTTAAGTGGGAGGGTACTTCTGTTGAACATCGTAGTGCTGATTACGAGCAGTTCAAAAAGTTGAAAGCAGAAAAACTTTTAGAGAGTGTTGAACGAGACTTCCCATGTTTGCGTGATAACATTGAATCATACTACACTAGTACTCCGCTTACATATAGAGATTATACGGGCACTGAAGCTGGAGGAATGTATGGCATAGCTAGAGACGTTACTCTCGGTCCAGCTTCAAGAGTTCATCATCGCACAAAGATACCCAACCTGTTGCTTACAGGACAAAATGTAAATAGTCATGGTATATTGGGAGTTCTTGTCGGCACAATTGTTACTTGTGGTGAGTTGATTAGTTCAGAAGAGATAATAAGGCAAATGACGGAATCTATAAAATAAAATGAAAAACGATAATATCAAAAATACAGTAACCGTTATCGGTGGTGGACTAGGCGGTTTGTTTGTTGGAGCTTTTCTTAGTAAGGAAGGCTACCGTGTTACGGTGTTGGAGAAAAATAAGATTATAGGTGGTGGATTGCAAACCTTTTATAGCCATGGAATAAGCTTTGAGACTGGTATGCATCTGCTTGGCGGAATGCGTGAAGGTGGAGCATTAAATAAAATATGTCATTATCTGGGTATTTACGACAAAATTGACATTTGTGATACTGATCATGACTGTATGGACCAGATAACTTATTTCTCTGACGGCAAGACTTATCGTGTGCCTGAAGGACGTGAGGCTTTTGCTGAATATTTCGCTACTGAGTTTCCTTCAGAGCGAGACAATATATATGCTTATGTTGATGCCATTTATAAAATGGTTGATGAGATAGATTTCTTTTATCTTCGTCCAGATAATGAACATGTTTATACCCATTCCGAAGAGTTTATGTTGCCGGCAGATAATTTTGTTGCTCGTTATATCAAAGATCCTAAACTTAGAGACTTGTTGTGCTATATGAATCCAATGTTTGGTGGTGTCAAGGGTAAGACCCCAACTTATATTCATGCGCTTATCAACGTACTATATATAGATGGACCTAGTAGATTCGCTGTTAATAGTCAGCAAATGGCCGATGCTCTTGCTGAAATCATCTGTGAGAATGGTGGCGCTGTTATAGGAGGTGACAAAGTCGTTGGTATTGATATTGCTGACAAGATGATAACAGCCCTGCATACTCAACATGGCAATATGTATTCCTCTGATTATTATATCTCTGCCATACATCCGCTTGAGATGTTGAAGATGACAGACAGTAAGGCATTTTCTAAAGCTTTCAGAGACAGAATTGCCGAAGCTCCAAATAGTTATTCTTCTTTCTGTGCCTATTTCATCTTCAAGCCAGATAGTTTTCCTTTTATAAACCATACGTGCTATTGTCAGAATGATTATGGTAAAGTGTGGAACTATTCTGAATATGATGCTGAAGACTGGCCTCGTGGATTCATGTATATGACACCATTTGAAAAAGAGCAGGGCAAGTATGCTGTTAAAATGGTTGTCAATGCCATTATGCCGTATAGTGTGGTGGAACAATGGAGTGATACTTCTACGGGTAACCGAGGTAGAGAATATGAGGAATGGAAACAACAGCATATTAATAAAATACTTGATAGAATGGAAATTCTCTATCCTGGATTTGTCGATAAGGTGGAATATATGTTCGGCTCGTCTCCGCTCACGATAAGGGATTACTATGATGAACCTGAAGGTGCCTTGTATGGAATGTCCAAGGACTGCAATAACATTGCTCAGTCTCAGGTGTCAGTATATACAAAGGTCAGAAATCTTTTTCTGACAGGTCAGAATATAAATCTTCATGGATTCTGTGGTGTACCGCTTACTGCAGTTTATACTGCTGAGGCTATCGTTGGGCATAATGTTATTTTGAATAAAATCAACGAATATAATGCACGTGTTTAAAATTATATTCTTACTTTTGCTTATTGCATGTCCTTTGAAGGCGCAGCATAGGGTGGATGGTTTCAGTAGTCTCGTTGAATATCTCCCTGTTTGCAAAACTTCAACTGCTGTTGTAGTGTGTCCCGGTGGAAGCTATTGTTGGCTTAGCAAGAAGTATGAGGGAAGTGAAGTTGCCAAATGGCTTAATGCCAATGGTATTGCTGCCTACGTACTTTATTATCCAACAGCTGGTTGGGCGGGCTTTGCATGGCACAGTAGGTTGATTTTTCGTGGACATCAGTACCCGGATCAGATTGAAGCTATTGAAAAGGCTATGAAAATAGTGAGAAGTAAGGGATATGATAAGGTTGGAATGATGGGCTTCTCGGCAGGAGGACATCTTGTGATATGTGCTGCCGAATATTTGCGACAGTGTTATAAGCCTGATTTTGTAGCATCTTTATATCCTGTAGTAACTTTTTCACGTGACAATATTGTTCATCGCAGAAGTCGAAGAGGATTGCTTGGTGAGCGTAGATGGCGCAATAAGTCTATATGCGACTCGCTATCTGTGGAGAAACATGCTAACTTGATACAGTGTCCTTTGTTTATCGCCAATTGCAAGGATGATCCGATCGTGGATTATCGCAACTCTGAACTTATGGACAGTGCTCTTAATGCCAATCATAAACCGCATCTTTATATACAGTATAAAACTGGTGGTCATGGATTTGGAACTACCGCCTCGAAGACTAGTGCTGAGGCCATTAAGTGGAAAGAACGTTTCCTTGATTGGATTAAGGAAATCGACAAAATAATAAAGTAGAAAATGAAAGATATTGAATTTGAGTCAATAGATACTATAAAAGCTTTTCAAGATGAAAAACTGCGTAAGGCTGTTCTTTATTTAAAGGAACACTCACCATATTATCAGCGATTGTTTGAAAAGTGCCATATAAATATCAATAATATACGGCAAATTGAAGACTTGGTAAACATTCCGTTTACGGATAAGAAAGATCTGCAAATTTTCAATGAAGACTTCCTTTGTGTGCCTAAAGAGAAGGTCATTGACTATATCACTACAAGTGGAACATTAGGTGAACCTGTTACTTTTGGTTGTACTGAGATTGATTTGCAGCGTTTGGCCTATAATGAGAAGAAAAGCTTTTCATGTGCTGGTCTGCATCCTGGAAACATCTTGCAGTTGATGACCACAATAGATAAGCGTTTCATGGCAGGATTGGCTTATTTCCTTGGAATAAGAGAACTTGGAGCTTCTATAATCAGGGTTGGCAATGGTATTCCTGAATTGCAATGGGACACCATAATGAGAATAAAGCCAGACAGCATAATGTGTGTGCCTTCATTTATTCCACACCTTATCCAGTATGCAGAGGAACATGATATAGATTATAAGAATTCAAGCATCAAGAAGATTATCGGTATTGGTGAAGGCTTGCGCAATCAGAATTTCTCACTCAATCTTCTTGGTCAGCAGATAAAGAGTAAATGGGATGTGCAGCTCTTTGCCACATATTCAAGCACAGAGATGGGCTCAACGTTCAGTGAGTGTGAGTATGGTTGTGGTGGACATGTGCATCCTGAACTTATCATCGTGGAGATTATCGGTGAGGACAACATGCCTGTTGTCGATGGTGATATTGGAGAGGTTGTCATAACAACTCTTGGAGTTGAGGGTATGCCGCTTCTTAGATTCCGCACTGGTGATATGTGTGCTAAGATAGTAGAGCCTTGCAGATGTGGCAGAAACAGTTACCGACTAACTCCTTTGGTTGGAAGAAAAAATAATATGATCAAACTGAAGGGGACAACACTCTATCCGCCTGCTATAAATGATATTCTTGATAATACAGACTATGTACAGAATTATGTTATGTATGTGCAGGATTCAGAAGCAGGAACTGATGATGTCGTGGTAAAGGTTGGACTTAAAGCTGATGCTTTGGCAAGACGTAAGGCGTTTGTTGAGAATTCAGGAGCAATAGTAGAAGACCTTAAAAATAGATTTCGTGCTCATCTGCGTGTATCTCCTAAGGTTGAAATACATTCTGTTGCTGAAATTCAGGCGATAAACTTTCCACCAAAGACACGAAAACCAGTGAAGTTTATCGACTTGAGAAAGAAATAGAAATACATCAAATATATTATATCTAATGATTACATCCGAATTTGACGATATCCGTCCATATTATGATAAGGAGATATCTTCTGCCATGAGTCGCATTGCCACAAGTGATGTGTTCCCTGTATTGGCTTCATGGATATTTCCTGGCAGGGATTTGGAAGATGTGCGCAGAATGGTGCTTTCATTCAAAACAATTAGGGAGTTTCAGTTTGGTGTCATGATACCTGTTAACAGGCAGATTATTGAGCGTTCAATTACCGAACTTACATTCCGTGGATTTGACAAGCTGAATCCTGACACGCAGTATCTTTTTGTGAGTAATCATAGGGATATAATGCTTGATGCCTCTTTGTTGCAGTATCTGTTTGCGCAGAGAGGACGTGACACCACAGAAATTACGTTTGGTGCAAACCTCATGACAAAGGGATTCATCACTGATATTGGTAAAAGTAATAAAATGTTTAGGGTTGAACGTGGCGGTAAACTTAAGGATTTTTATATGTCGTCACGACATCTTAGCGATTATATACGTTATACGGTAACTGATAAAAAACAAAGCGTTTGGATTGCGCAGCGTAATGGTAGAACAAAGGACGGCGATGACCACACCGATCAGGGTATTATAAAGATGTTTTGTATGAGCCGTCCTGAAGATAAGATAAAGGCTTTGGGTGAGCTCCACATTATTCCTGTCAGCATTAGCTATGAATGGGAGAGTTGTGATGTTATGAAGGCTATTGAATTGTATGAGAGTCGATTTGAGAAATATATCAAGAAACCTGGTGAGGACTTAACGAGTGTGATTACTGGTATCATTCAGAATAAGGGGCGTGTGAACTTCACTCTTGGCGATGAAGTTACTGAAGATGATTTGAAGCAGTATGACAGTTGCACAAACAATGAGTATCATCGTTTGGTAGCCAATCTACTGGATGAAAGAATCAATAGTGCATATAAACTTTATCCAAATAATTATCTGGCTCATGATATCCGTCATGGTCAGACTCGTTTCACAACATATTACACCCCTTCCGATAAGATGAAGTTCATGAAATATATGGAGTGGCTAAATGATTATGATGTTGACGATCCTGATATTTTAAAGGATTTGTTTCTTGGAATATATGCTAATCCTGTAAGTAATAAAATCAAGATGGGGAAAATATAGCATTATGTATCTTGCTAATATTTATTCTTGTTGCCGCAGACTTTACCACTAGAAGTATATGTCTGCATCAGAATCTTGGTTCTTATTCTTTGTCTTTGGCAATTCTTTTAGTTTGCCGTTTTTATCAAATAAGCCATAGGTCGTTCTGATTACACGGAATTCTGTGCGACGATTTAACTGATTGCAAATCTCCTGCTTGTCCTTGCTTAACGTCTTTATGTATTCAGCGGTAAGTCGGTCACCTTCTTTCAACCAATTATATTTCTCAGTGGTTTTCTTCTTTATTGTCTTTGGGTTCTCTTTTCCGTAGCCTACTGGAGTGAGACGGTCTGTGGCAATACCTTTACTGATTAGATATCTAACAACTGTTTCTGCACGTTTCTGTGATAAAGTCTTGTTGTATTCATCGCTTCCACGATAATCGCAGTTAGCCGATAATTCTATTGTTACATGTGGATTCTCATTTAATAAAGCAACTAGTTTGTTAAGTGCTGTAGCTGATTCAGGACGGAGAGAAGCTTTGTCAAGATCATAGAAGATGTTGTCTATAAGTACGGGGGCTGCTATTGATGCCAACGGGAACTGCAATGTATATTCTTTTGACTCCTTTACATTACCAACATTTATTTCCTCTTTGTGATTAAGAAATCCATCACATGTTGCAAGTATAACATAATCCACTCCTGGTGATACGGTCTGTGTGAACGAACCGTTTCCCTTAACGCCTAGTTTCAGATTTGTTCCGTCGTTGCCAATCATATATATCTGAGATTTTGGCAGCTCATATCCGTCTGTTTCGTAAACCCATCCCTTGACAGTCTGTATAATCTCAGGGTTTTCAAAACTGTAAATATGGTCGTATCCTCTTCCGTCATTGCGGTTGGAAGAGAAGAAACCACGATTATGCGGACCTTCAAAAGTAATACCGAAATCATCGTCTGCACTGTTTAGTGGATATCCTGGATGTTCGATTTTGACCTTACCAGTATTCTTGTCGGTCTTTGCTATAAATATGTCAAGTCCTCCCATTCCGGGATGTCCGTCGCTGGAGAAATATAAGTCTCCGTTAGGACGGAATGAAGGAAACTCCTCGTTGCCAGGTGTGTTGATCGTTGAATCCAAGTTCTCAAACCCACCAAGTCCGGCAGATGTTATCCTTATTCTCCATATATCAAGTCCGCCTTTACCTCCAGGCATATCTGAAGTGAAATATAGCCAGTTTCCGTCTGGTGATATTGCGGGATGTGCAAAACTTGAAAGTGTATCTCTACTTATTGGTAGTTCTGTGGCTTTGCTCCATGATGCGTCGCTTCTTTGCGATGTTAGTATCTTTGCGTATCTTGGATATGAAGGGTCTGTGGTGCATTGCGTGAGATACATCGTCTTGCCGTCTGGAGAAAAGTCACATGCGCCCTCATCATATTCCGTGTTAAGCCCTCCTGCAATTGATTCCGGTTTATTCCATTTGCCCTTGTCATCTTTTTCAGACAAGAAGATATCGCCGTTCTTAGCTCCAGTTATTCCACTTAGTTCATTCCCAAGTGCCGTGTTTCGTGTAGATGTGAAATAGATTTGTGAATATCCGTCGCCTTGAAGCATTGGGCAGTATTCGCCTTTACTAGAATTAAACAGGTTCATTTTTTTTACTGTGTATCTGCTGCCTTGTTTTTTCCACAATGCAGCTTTCTGTGCAGAAATGAGGCCGTTTTTCACTAGTATATCATTTGGTAGTGAGTCTTTCAGTGATAGAAATATCTTTTCGGCATTCTTGTATTGTGCGTCTTTTAGCATCATGCGTGCCAACGTCAGTTTATCGGCATTACTTGCGTGATTATATCTTTCTGCATTCAGAAAAGCAGCTATAGCGCGCTTTGATAGGTTAATCTTTGCATAGCATCGTGCCATTTTAACAGCATACAGTCCCCTTTCATCACGGTTCTTAGCAGGAGTCTGCTGATATGCTTTCTTGAACATCGCTGCGGCATCATAATATTCGCCGATAGCCAGATGCTCCTCTGCCTTTTTCAGACTTCGTTCTGCACCGCATGAAGCGAATAGGCATAATGCTATAAATATATATATAAAGTATAATCTGCGCATGTAATAATAACGCAATTACTCAGTTTATATTATTATTCAAATGGTAAAACGAATTTACAGCCCTCTTTCCAGTTACTGCATCCATAAGCGTTCTTACCTTTTATTATGTGTCCCTTTCCGCATGCAGGACATATCTTTCCTATTAGTTCATCGCTTGGGATAAGTGCTGTGTTGCTTTTCTTTTCTTTATTGTCTTGCGTTGTATTGTCGTTATTTGCCTTCTTCTTAGGAGTAGTCTTTTTCTTCTTGACCGTCTTCTTCATGTCATCGTCAGACATAATGGTGACACGTCTGTTGCTGTTGTCGCATAATACATCGTTTACAATATCTGAAATCTGTTTTTTCAGTTCCTCGACAAATATAGCGGCATCATATTTCTTATGTTCTATATCTCTCAGTTTCTTTTCCCATATACCTGTAAGTTCGCTACTTGTTAGTAGCTTTTCATGAATCATGTCTATCAGTTCCACACCTGTGGGAGTTGCCAAAAGGTTCTTTCGCTCACGACGTATATATTTTCTCTTGAACAATGTCTCTATAATTCCTGCACGACTAGAAGGTCTGCCGATTCCGTTTTCCTTTAATGCGGCACGCAGTTCCTCGTCGTCAACGAATTTTCCAGCAGTCTCCATGGCCCTTAGCAATGTAGCCTCTGTATAGTATTTTGGTGGTGTGGTCTGCTTTTCTGTAAGGGTAGGGGTATGAGGTCCATTTTCACCTTTAGTGAATGTAGGTAGAGTACGCTCTTCGTCACTCTTCTTATCGTCATCGTCATTTGTATTCGTGTCCTTGCTATAAACAACTCTCCAACCAGGTTCAAGGATTTCCTTTCCTATAACCTTAAATTCAATCTTGTCAACTTCTCCAAGCACTGTTGTAGTCGAAAACTTGCAATCTGGATAGAATACGCTTATAAAACGTGTGGCTATGAGATCGAAAACATTCTGTTCCATATTGGTCAAGCCGTTTACAGGTACGCCTGTAGGAATTATGGCATGGTGATCTGTAACCTTACTGGTATCAAACACCTTTTTGCTCTTTGGCAGTTTGGCACTTATAGCAGCAAGATTTTTTACTAATTCCATATACTTTGGCTGACTGTCAATCTTGCATTGGCTCACTCCGTTGAGTATCTGTGGACATTTAGGATAAATGTCATCACTCAAGTATTGGGTATCAACACGTGGGTATGTAGTGTATTTCTTTTCGTAAAGACTCTGGATTATGTTAAGAGTGGTTTCGGCAGAATAACCGAACTTCTTATTACCGTCTACCTGCAATGAAGTAAGGTCGTATAAATGTGGAGGTGCGTCTGTGCCTTTCTTCTTTTGCACATTTGTTATGTAGAAAGGTTTACCCTCTATTGTAGTAAAGGCCTTTTCTCCTTCTTCCTTACTTGTGAACTTACCTGATGTAGCCGTGAATTGTGTTTCACGGTAAATCGTAGCCAGTACCCAATATGTTTCTGGTTTGAAGTTTTCTATTTCCTTTTGTCTGTTAACGATAAGTGCAAGTGTAGGAGTCTGTACTCTTCCTATACTAAGCACCTGTCTGTTCTGTCCGTATTTAAGAGTGTATAGACGTGTAGCGTTCATGCCTAGCAACCAATCACCGATAGCGCGGCTTAGTCCGGCAAGATATAGTGGTTGATAATTGTCCTGTTCTTTAAGTTCCTGAAAGCCCTGTTTGATAGCTTCATCCGTCATAGATGATATCCACAGTCTCTTTACCGGACATTTTACATGAGCCTTCTGCATAACCCATCTTTGGATAAGTTCACCTTCCTGTCCAGCATCACCACAGTTTATAATCTCGTCGGCTTGTGAATAAAGTTTTTCGATTGTAGCAAACTGTTTCTTTATTCCATCATCGGGAATAACCTTTATTCCGAAGCGTAACGGAATCATAGGCAGAGCAGCCAAACTCCAGTGTTTCCAATTCTCACTGTAGTCGTTTGGCTCCTTCAACTCACATAAATGACCGAAAGTCCATGTGACCTGATATCCGTTTCCTTCCATGTATCCATCTCTGGAACTATTGGCTCCAAGGATGCGTGCAATGTCTTTAGCTACGCTAGGTTTCTCAGCTATGCAAACAATCATATTTCTTTATTTTAGTCTACAAAGGTAGTGCAAGCCGAACACAATACAAAATAAAAAATAAGTTTTTTATTTTTATTGTTGAGGCGCAGCCTATCTTCAACACAGTTAAAGTTATAAGCCGAACACAATACAAAATAAAAAATAGTTTTTTATTTTACTATCCAATGTCCATTTTTGTCTGAGCCTTTATGTTCTATAAAATTCAGTTCTTTTAGTTGTGATAAAACTCTCCATATAGAAGCTCTGCTAATATGAAGGCGTTCTGACAATTGTGATTTAGTGAGATTTGAATCTTGTTTTAGCAATGTTAATAGATCTTGTTGGAGTAAAGTTAGTTTTACACTATCATTTACTCTATCATTTACACTATCAGTTATAGACTCATTCGTCTTTCATAGATAATTGTTTAAGTCCTTTTGAAATAATCTTGTTCCACATCTCTAATTTGACGTTGCTTATATTTACGATATTCATTTGTAGCGTAATCCATGACTTCATCATGCGAAACCGTTCAAGGTTGTAGAACGGAATCTCACGATTCACAACCCGTTTTCCTTCTTTGCGAACCTGTTGGAAATTCCGATAGGTTGCTTATTCTCGCAGTTCATGGTGACAATAGCTTCCTTGTTATGTTTAGATAGCTCCTCCACCTTAAATGTTTAATAGAAAAAAAAGTGAATATATAGCGTAAATAATTGGGATAAATTTGTATCTTTGTCGCTATAAATAGAAAATATCAGAGCAAAATGAAGAAATTAAAGATAGAAATAAACTATGATTTCTGCCAGCCTGAAGAGTTGAGTGCTGAAGACAATCAACTTATTGAACGTGCAAAAGCTGCTACATCAAATAGTTATGCCAATTACAGCCATTTCCATGTTGGTGCTGCATTAAGACTTGCTGATGGTGATATCGTTATAGGTGCAAATCAGGAGAATGCAGCATTTCCATCAGGACTTTGTGCGGAACGTACCGCTATCTTTGCTGCTCAGGCACAGCGTCCTGATCAGTCTATATCAGCATTGGCGATAGCTGCATATAATGATCACGGATTTCTTGCTGACCCAATAACTCCATGTGGAGCTTGCAGACAGGTAATCCTTGAAATTGAAGATAGATATAAGCAGAATGTGCGCATACTTCTTTATGGTACGACAGGTATATATGTACTGAATAGTGTTAAAGATTTGTTGCCATTTTCGTTTGTTGATGAGAATATGAGAAAATAGTTTATCGAATATTTCTTTTGGTAAAACTTTAGGTCTTAAATATTTTAAATAATATCGAGGTATATAATGAAAGTTGGACTGTTTATTCCATGCTATGTCGATGCTTTGTATCCGGAAGCTGGTGTGGCTACGTATAAATTACTTAAGCATTTCGGAATTGACGTGAGTTACCCAGAAAAGCAAACTTGCTGTGGGCAACCAATGGGAAATGCGGGATTTGAACGTATGGCAAAGCCTTTGGCTAGGAAGTTTGATGACATGTTTAAGGATTTTGATTATGTGGTTGCGCCTTCTGCGTCATGCGCTGCTTACGTGAAAGTGTTTTATCCGCATATCCTTGAAGGTGAGCATGAATGTGTATCTTCAAAAAAGATAATGGATATCGTGGAATTTCTCCACGATGTTCTAAAGATAACTTCCCTTCCGGGTAGTTTCAATCATGTCGTGAGTGTACACAACAGTTGCCATGGTGTGAGAGAATTAGGATTGTCATCACCTTCAGAACTTAATGTTCCGCAGTTCAACAAGATCATTGATTTATTGAAACTGATAGCCGGTATCACGATAAAGGAACCTGAACGTAAAGATGAATGTTGTGGATTTGGCGGTATGTTTTCTGTTGAAGAAACAGCAGTGTCAATACGTATGGGCGAAGATAAAATAGAACGTCACATGGCTACTGGAGCTGAATATGTGACTGGACCAGACAGCAGTTGCCTTATGCACATGGCTGGTATTGCCAAACGTGAGAATAAGAATATAAAGTTTGTTCATGTATCGCAGATTCTTGCTGCCGGACTTTAATTAAATGGAAAGATATTATGAGTACTATTCATTCAAAGAATGCTGAAATATTCAATAAAGACCGTGCGAAGACAACATGGCACGACCAAACATTCTGGGCGTTAAGGGAAAAGCATGATAACATGGCTGAACAACTGCCCGAATGGGAAGAACTACGCAGTCATGCCAGTGATATAAAGCGCCATACGATTACTCATCTAGCTGATTATCTAGAAAAGTTTTCTGCCAATCTTGAAAGCAGAGGAGTGATTGTTCATTGGGCTGCTGATGCAAGCGAGTTTAATGAAACAGTGTTGGATATCCTGAAAAGCCATAATGTGAGCAAGATGGTGAAGTCAAAGTCTATGCTTACAGAGGAATGCGAGATGAATCCATATCTTGAAAAACATGGAATAGACGTTGTGGAGACTGATTTGGGTGAGCGAATACTACAGCTCCTTCATCAGAAACCAAGTCACATCGTTGTCCCTGCCAGTCACCTGAAACGTGAGGAAGTGGGAAAAATGTTTGAAAAAGAAGGTATCTCAAAAGAAATAGGAAACTATGATCCTGTCTACCTCACTCGTAGTGCCCGTTATAGTTTGCGCAAAGAATTTATGGATGCAGGTGCCGGAATGACTGGTTGCAACTTTGGTGTCGCTGATACTGGTGATATCGTAGTATGTACAAACGAGGGTAATGCTGATATGAGTACGTCAATGCCTAAACTGCACATCGTTGCTATGGGTATAGAAAAACTTGTTCCGGATTATGATTCATTGGCTGTGTTCCATCGTCTTCTTTGTCGTTGCGGAACAGGTCAGCCTACAACAGCATTCACATCCCATTTTAGACAGGCACGACCAGGAGCAGAGATGCATGTGGTTCTTGTTGATAATGGCAGAAGTAATATAATTGCTGATAAGGAACATTGGCAAACTCTTAAATGTATTCGTTGCGGAGCTTGTATGAATACTTGTCCGGTATATCGTCGCAGTGGAGGATATAGTTATACATATTTCATTCCTGGTCCTATCGGTGTTAACTTAGGAATGCTTCATGATCCACAAAAGCACAGCGAGAATGTAAGTGCTTGTTCACTTTGTTTAAGTTGCGATAATGTATGCCCTGCAGAAGTTGCTCCAGGCAGTCAGATATATCTTTGGCGTCAACGCCTTGAAGCGTTGGGTAAGGCGAATAAAATGAAGAAAATCATGTCGTTAGGTATGTCGGTACTTTTTAATAATCCGCCTCTTTACAATACAGCTCTTAAATTTGCGCCATTGGCAAATATAGTACCAGATAGTATCACCAATATAGGACATCTCAATCCATGGGGTGTGGGACATAGCAATCCAGAATTTGCAAAGAAATCATTTCGCAGTTTGTGGAGAGAAGGTTTAAAATAACACGTACGAAAAGATGAATAAAGAAGAATTTCTAAATAAATTGCGTGCAAATACTACTCAGCAGTTTGATATGCCTGATATGAACATAAATGGTATCAAGTATGAAGATACTATAGCTCAGTTCATTTCAATGACAGAAACATCTGGTGGAAAGGTTGTCAATGCCAAAAAGGATGACGACCTGAATGCCATTATACGTGAAGTTTATCCTGACGCAAAGGTAATAGCAAGTAATGTTCCTGGAATAGATGCCAGTCTCAATCCTGATACTGTTGCTGAGGCTCAAGATTTAAACGGTACTGATGTTGGTGTTGTGAATGGAGAAGTAGGCGTAGCAGAAAATGCTTGCGTCTGGGTTCCTCAGACAATGAAAGAAAAATCGGTATGTTTCATTTCAGAGAATCTTGTGATTATCCTTCACAAGAGCAGTATTGTTGACAATATGCACGATGCATATAAAGCTATTCACATGACAGACTATGGTTTCGGTTGTTTTATCAGCGGACCAAGTAAGACTGCCGATATAGAGCAATCTCTTGTTATGGGTGCTCAGGCTGCACGTTCTGTTACAATCATATTGATAGACTAGATGAATAGTTATCTTCACATATTAATCATATTTTTAATGCTGATCGTTGGTCAGCAGGAAACTCATGCGGCGACAAGACCGCGTGGGAAGGATAAGATTAGTGTGGTGTCTAAGCATAATGATACGTCAAAGGAGGCGGTACTTTCTGATTCGCTCAGTTTATTGAGAGTTTGCAGTACATGTCCTCAAAGAATTATTCCTGTTTTTGTGGAGAATACAGGTAAAATATTTGGAAGAATAGTATTTTATATATCAAAACCACAATCATGTTTTTTACTTATGGGAGGATGTTGCCGTTTAGAGACGGCACCATTTCAGTCCCAAGCCTCGTGTGATTATTATATATTTGCATTGAGGCGCCTGTTGTGTTAGATTTATATTTTTCCGTTATGTATTTGCATGCGGAACGGTTTTGCTGCTCCTGTTATGGAGCGAATTAATAATCGCGGGATTGCATCCTGTATATAAGTCTAACAAATGCTTACTCCTTTTCACATAATGGATAAGTGGGTGGGGTAGGCTCAACATTATTTTAAAATGAACATAAAGAACTTGAAGATGGCAGATGTCATCTTCTCAAACGATAAAATATCATTAAAGAAGTCATTCATGGGTTTCGGTTCCTCTGTAATTTACACTCCAACTGGCAGTAAGATTAAAGCCATTGGTGAAGAATATAGTCAGGATGCCGGTAACAAGATAGAGGCAGTTCTCAATGCAAAGGAAGAAAACTTAGAAGCAGCCGTAAATGCAGCTGCTGGAATAAAGGCTATTGCCATGAGTACTATTCGCCTTGAAGGTTGCATTTCTGATGATCACGAGTTTGTTGCATTGCAGCTTTTATCTTATAAAGATTTGCGCTATTCACCAATTACTGATATAAAGATTTATGAAGGCAAGTCTGCCGAAATAGTAAGTAAGCTGTTTTAATAGATTGTAGTATCAAATAGTAAAGACTCAGAATCCGAATATGATTAAACATTTTCTCGGACTCTGAGTCTTTTTTAGTTATGATATTTTCTTCAATGATATTCATTGAAGGAATATATTTGTATTATTTCAGTTTCTTATAACCATATTGTGCATTACTGCCTAGTTCTTCTTCAATACGTATCAACTGATTATACTTTGCAATACGGTCTGTTCTTGACATAGAACCAGTCTTTATCTGTCCAGAGTTTGTTGCAACTGCAATATCAGCAATTGTTGTATCTTCAGTTTCGCCTGAACGGTGAGACGTTACTGTGGTATAACCATGACGGTGAGCCATTTCTATAGCTTCGAGAGTCTCTGTAAGAGAACCGATCTGGTTTACCTTAATCAGAATTGAATTGGCT
>OCTV010000517.1_pt1 | contig 15281 bp, 19 predicted proteins | sample 1539101 | NCBI WGS metagenome assembly OCTV01 (sample SAMEA3991422, study PRJEB22521) | metagenome | biome: anthropogenic terrestrial biome; feature: sewage plant; material: sludge | place: Sweden | collected 2012-09-26 | reverse complement strand
AGGTCTTTTCAAAAGTAAAGACCTTAGCTTTTATATCTGACGCTTAATTCGATCCAAAGCGCATTTTTCTAATCTTGAAACCTGTGCCTGTGATATTCCAATACTGTTTGCGACCTCAACCTGTGTTTTTCCTTTAAAAAAGCGAAGAAACAGTATCTTTTTTTCTCTTGGCAAAAGAAGATTAATCGCTTCTTTCAATGATATCTCATCTAGCCAGCTTTCATCGTCTGATTTATCTCCAACCTGATCAAGAACGTAAAGTGTATCACCAGAATCTGAATAAACAGGTTCATATAATGATATTGGATCACTGATAGATTCAAGAGCAAGCACTACATCAGATCTGTTTGCATCAATTTCTTTTGCAATCTGTTCTACTGTTGGTTCCTTCTGATTTTCCTTCATAAGCTTTTCTTTTGCCTGCATTGCCTTATATGCAAGATCCCGGAGAGATCTGCTTACCCTGATAGGATTATTATCTCTTAAATATCTTCGGAGTTCACCGCTAATCATCGGTACGGCATATGTGGAAAACCTTACATTCTGACTCACATCAAAATTATCTATTGCCTTCATTAGTCCGATACAACCAACCTGAAACAAATCGTCAGGATTTTCGCCACGGCTGATAAACTTTTGTAAAACACTGAGAACTAATCTCAGATTACCACTTATTAATAAAGTTCGTGCTTCCTTATCCCCTTCTTTTATTCTTTTTAGCAGAGCCATTTTTTCTGATTCTTTTAAGACTGTTAGTTTTGAAGTGTTTACACCACTGATTTCTACTTTGTTGTAATGCATAGATTAATGCTCCTGAAAACAACTATTCTGACTTTCATAATATTGCAAGCCAGTAATAAGATTATTGTCAGGAGCATTTTTTATATGCACTTTTTACTATCAGTAAATTATGGTAACTATTATATCGTATTAAGATTGGTTTTAAGACTTCTTATAATACGTTTTTCAAGCCTTGATATGTAGGATTGAGAAATTCCGATTAAATCTGCTACTTCCTTCTGAGTAAGTTCCTTGCCTGTAACAAGCCCGAAGCGCATTTCCATAATCTGTTTTTCTCTTGGATTAAGTTCATTGATTGCACTTATCAGCAAGTCTTTTTCTACTTCATTTTCAATACGTCTGTTTACTATATCGTCATCCGTTCCTAAAATATCGGAAAGTAAAAGCTCGTTGCCATCCCAATCAATATTCAAAGGCTCATCGATAGATATTTCATTCCTGTACTGTGAGGATTTCCTCAGAAACATAAGGATTTCATTCTCAATACAACGTGAAGCATAAGTAGCAAGCTTGATGTTCTTCTCCGGGCAGAATGTTTTAACAGCTTTAATGAGCCCTATTGTTCCTATTGAAATTAAATCTTCAATTCCAACTCCAGTTGATTCAAACTTTTTTGCAATATAAACAACAAGCCTCAGGTTATGTACTATAAGCTGTTCCCTTCCTGACTTTTCATCGGTCATCAAAAGCTTGAACACTTCTTCTTCCTCATATTTTGTCAATGGGGGTGGAAGAGTTTCTGCTCCATTTATATAGTCAACACAATCAGATCCTAATTTTTTTCTGATCCATAGAAATATTAGTTCCGTTCTGTTTTTAAACTTTGACACTAGACCTTTCATATTACCACCCTCATCTATATTAATAATCTTGGATTGAAAATTGCTTTGTAAGAACTATTATTAAGGCATAACCCAATATAAGCATCAACAGGCTTTGTCTGGTTTTTTTCATTAATAATAACAACATTATCAGCCATAAAAGCGGGAATTATCCCCTGATTTCCGATAGTAGAATACGGAAGTAGTCTTAACCCCTTGAATTTCTTAAAATGCTCAAGATATTCTTCAGAGTCATATGCTTTATCAGGTCTTAAATCAGCAAGGTTTGCAATATCAACTGAATTACAGATAATGATTGGTTTTCCCGTAAAGGAATCCATCAATGAGTTCCCTGTATCGCAAACTGCATCCATAATATAATCTTCGCCAAAGAGTCTGACTTTCACCTTATAGCTGTGATTAAGATTGCAGTTTTTATCAAAAATATATGCCACAATACAAACAGCTGTATATGCGATAATTGTTGATACAGCAAGAGTCAGTAATGAAATATTAAAGTAAACAGTATAATTATTGACGATTATTGAACTGACTTTTGTCAGTTGAGTAATTAAAATCATAACACCTGCAAAAATAAAACTCATTGCAAAGAAAACTGCTGTCAGCTTCATAAGTCTTTTTATTGTATTTTTTTTAAAAGCAACTCTTATAATAAACAATGCTCCCACAAGTTTAATTGCTCCCAAAATCAGTACGCTCAGCTCAGGAAGAAGTATTGTCAGAGCTGACACTGTACCCAGTACAGACGCAAGTATACATCTTTTCAGAGAAAGTGCTGTGTGAGTAATTCTCGCAGTACTCTTCAATAAAAAATAGTTAACATAAATATTTGTAACCACAAGAACATCAAGATAAATATATGTCATGTTCTCTCCGTTTCCCAAGCTTGTATTTAAATTATATATCTATCACTCCATTAAAAATGTCGATTTCAGACAGCGAAAAGTGGCAAAAAAACTTTTGTATCAATGCACAAAAAAAGTCCCTCGCTTTCGCAAGGGACAGGCATAATGTTTGTACATTAAATTTATTTTTCACTAAAGAAAACTGAAAATGCTTTATAAGCCATATATACGTCAATTTTTGAAGTAACTTCGAATGGAGCGTGCATAGAAAGAACCGGAACGCCGACATCTATTACATCAACATTAAGATTTGCGATATAAGCAGCAACTGTTCCGCCACCACCTGCATCAACTTTTCCAAGTTCACCAGTCTGCCATATTACATTGTTTTTATTAAGAAGATATCTTATTCTTGAAACATATTCGGCATTAGCATCAGATGTACCTGATTTTCCGCGTGCACCAGTGTATTTTGTCACACAAACACCGTAATTGAGTTTTGCGGCGTTTCTCTTTTCAGTAACATCAGGGAAAGTTGGATCGAATGCTGCATTAACGTCTGCTGACATACATTCAGAATGTGAAAGAACTGTTCTTCCTTCAACACCAAACATTTTTGCAACATCAGCAATAAAGTATTTCATATACGCACTCTGAAGTCCAGTATTGCCGTCACTGCCTGTTTCTTCTTTATCACTCAGAACAGTCATAACTGTTTTTGTTGGATTCTTACATTTAAGGATAGCTTTAAGTGCTGTGTATGCACATACTCTGTCATCCTGACCGTAGGCTCCAACCATACTTCTGTCAAAGCCGACATCCCTTGCTTTATAGTTTGGAACAATTTCAAGCTCTGCTGAAATAAAATCATCTTCTGTTATATTGTATTTTTCATAAAGAATATTAAGAATATTGAGCTTAACCTTTTCGCTGATATCATCATCCATGAATGGACGCGAACCAATAAGAAGATTCAATTCTTCACCTTTTATTGCTTCATTAAGCGTTCTCTTCATCTGTTCCGTAGCAAGATGCGGCAACAAATCTGTTACACAGAAAACAGGGTCTTTTTCATCCTCACCGATAGTAATTTCAATTTTTTCTCCGTTTTTGTTGAATACAACGCCATGCAATGACATAGGCATAGCTGTCCATTGATATTTTTTAATTCCCCCATAGTAATGTGTCTTGAATAAACCAAGCTCATTATCTTCATAGAGTGGATTCTGCTTTAAATCAAGTCTTGGTGAATCAATATGAGCAGCGGCAATTTTTATTCCTTTTTCAATTGGCTCAGTACCGATAATCGTAAGAATTATACACTTGTTTCTGTTTATATAATAAAATTTATCGCCCGGCTGATATTTTTTTGAAGCATCATATTTTTCAAAGCCATTTTCCTCAGCAAGCTTTATTGATTCACATACAGCCTCACGCTCTGTCTTTCCCTTATCAAGGAAATTCTTATATCCTTCACAGAACTTGTCTGCCTTTGTTATCTGTGCATCATCCATTATAAAAACAGCATTTTTACGCTGGGATGCCAATTTTTCCTGCAACTTCTTTGCAGCTGATTTTTTATCGTTTTCCATTTTATTATCCTCCTGCAATTATTATTTATTGTCATAAAGGTTTTTATACGATTCATACGCCTTTGTAACTTTTTTTACATAATGGTCTGTTGTTTTTGACGGGAACTCCTTAACGGATTTCCCATTATTTTTTATTTTCCCATCAGAAACCCATTTATCGACCTGTGTCATTCCACCGTGATAAGCAGCTATTGCAAGACTCTTGTCAGAATATCTGTCCAACAAAAATTTCAGCATATAAGAACAGTATTCGATATTATATTCAGCCTTATACATATCATCGTATGTAATTTCTCTTTCATCCTTAAGTCTGTACTTAACCCAATTGTATGCGTCAGGCATTATCTGCATTAATCCACGCGCACCGACATTTGAAGTAGCTTTTTCGTCAAAATTGCTTTCGGTTTTAATTACTGCATAAATAAGATATTTATCAACATTATATTCTTTTGCATATTTTTCAACTATTTCTTTGTATTCTGTCTTATAAACAATCTCTTTTTCATATTTAGGAGTTTGCAAAAGCACCAGCAGTGCAATAACTATAATTATAAGTACAGATGTTATCAATAGTTTTTTTGATTTATGCATTGAACATCTCCTTAATTTTCTGTGCGGTTGATTCTGCTGAACTGATGAAATCTTCTAGGTTCGAATTGTTATAGATTACACTATCAGACCTTGAAATATAGAAGTGATCAGTATGCTGTGATTGGAATCTGCTTCTTACTTTTTCTTCAGAAATATTGTCCCTTTCAATTATTCTTTTCATTCTTAAGTTTTCATCAGATATCACACAGACAATATAATTACAGAAATCATCTGCTCTGCTTTCAAAAAGTGTCGGAGCATCGAGTAGAATAAGCTTTTTCCCCTCTGAACCAAGCTTTCTGATTTCTGCAAGAATTTTTGTTGTTATGTATGGATACATAATTGAATTGAATACCTTGAGTAATTCATTATCATTAAAAACAAGCTGTGCCATTTTCTGTCGGTCAAGTTCTTCAGTTTCGTTATTTATACATTCAGGGAATACGTCAAAAATATTTTTCAAACACGGTGAGCCTTTTTTTGTAACTTCCCTTGCTATTTTATCAGCATTTATTACTGCAAAGCCTTTCCGTGCAAACACATCACATACTGTTGTTTTACCGGCACCGCTTTGACCTGTGAGACCTATTACAGTCACACCCCTTAAGCTGTTCATATTTTAATTACCTCAAATCCTGCTGCACGCAATAATCTATTATAAACCGCAAGTCCTACTCCGTTCCTGTCAGGGCATCTGAAATACACACGCTTCGCTCCCATGTCATCAACCTCACGAAGTATATCGAATAACAGCTTAGCATTTTCTTCACTTGTATCGCCATATGTAAGACAAGGATACTTAATCATATCCTTTTCGCTGTCAAAAACTACGCAGAATGTTCCTTCGCTATAATTGCTGTCAATGTATTTTATAAAATCATCTAAATCACTATCAATGATTATTACATCTGCTTTTGGCGAGTAATGCTTATACTTCATACCGGGTGACATAACTCTTGCATTTTCATCAAGTCTTTCCGTAACACCCTTATCAACAAAAACAGGAGCTATTGTTCTTAAATCGTCAACAGAAATAAAGCCTGGTCTTAATAATCGTACTCCACCATTTTCGAATGAAATAACTGTTGATTCAAGACCGACTTCACAAGCGCCACCATCAAGTATGGCAGGTATTTTTCCGTTCATATCGTTAAAAACGTGCTGAGCTGTTGTTGGACTTGGAGCACCTGAAATATTTGCTGACGGTGCAGCGATAGGTCTACCACTTACTCTGATTAAGTCCCTTGCCGTTTTATGTGACGGCATACGAATACCAACTGTATCAAGCCCAGCACTTGTTTCAGCCGGAATAATATCTTTCTTCTTAAAAACCATTGTCAAAGGGCCTGGCCAGAATTTATCTGCTAAATTATATGCAATGACAGGTATATCATATACAAGCTCATCAAGCATTTTTAAATCTGAAATATGAACTATCAAAGGGTTGTCCTGAGGACGACCCTTTGCCTCAAATATTTTTTTGATTGCTAATGGGTTAAGTGCATCACCGGCTAGTCCATAGACAGTCTCCGTCGGCATCCCGACAACTTCACCATTTTTAATTAAATCTGCACAGTGTTGTATGCTTTCTTCGTTGTCATCTAAAAGTTTTGTTATCATTTAACCATTACTCTTCCTGCATTGATAATTTAGCTGCCTGATCTGCAGTTGCAAGTGCATCGAATACTTCATCAAGATTTCCGTTAAGGATATATTCAAGCCTGTATATAGTAAGTCCGATTCTGTGATCACTTAAACGTCCCTCAGGGTAATTATAAGTCCTGATTCTTTCAGAACGGTCACCTGTTCCGACCTGTGAACGTCTTTGTGAAGCTATCTTATCGTCCTGCTTTTTCTGCATATCCTCTAAAATTCTCGAACGAAGAACTTTCATTGCCTTGTCCTTGTTCTTATACTGGCTACGTTCATCCTGACATTCAACAACTAGATTTGTAGGAAGATATGTTATTCTTACTGCTGATTCAGTTTTGTTAATATGCTGTCCACCTGCTCCACTCGCTCTGAAAACGTCAATTTTCAAATCAGTTGGGTTTATTTCAACGTCAACATCATCAGCCTCTGGAAGTACTGCAACTGTTACTGTTGAAGTATGAACTCTACCCTGTGATTCAGTTTCAGGAACACGCTGAACTCTGTGAACACCACTCTCATATTTAAAACGTGAATATGCACCATCACCATCAATGCTGAAAGAAATTTCCTTAAATCCACCAAGCTCTGTTTCATTGGCATTGAGGACTTCCATCTTCCAGCCCTTTGCTTCAGCATACATTGAATACATTCTGTAAAGGCTGTTTGCAAACAGTGAAGCTTCTTCTCCACCTGCACCGCCTCTGATTTCGATAATAACGTTTCTATCGTCATTAGGGTCTTTAGGAAGAAGAAGTATTTTTAATCCCTCAAAAAAGCTATCCATTTTCTCTCTGTTTTCTTCATATTCCATCTGAACCATTTCCTTAAAGTCCTTGTCCATTCCACCGTTGTCTAAAAGCTCTTTAGCTTCATCAAAAGATTCTTTTGCTGCTTTATATTCTCTGAACTTTTCAACAATAGGAGTTAAATTCTTGTACTCCTTCATTAAATTCTTATATTGATCATTATCATTGATAATATCAGGGTCCATGAGCTTTTCGCTTATTTCTTCGTATCTTTCTTCAAGTAATTTTAATTTTTCAAACATTTATCATTCTCCTAAAATTAAATAGTGTTAATATTAAGTAAAGTTTCGCTATGGCTCAGATTTTTCCCTGATTATTGATTTAATATTCTTTTCTATTTTAACTCGTGGCACCATGAATTCTCGATTGCACTGAACACAGCGTAATTTAAAATCCATTCCCGAGCGTAAAACGAGCATATTATTTGAGCCACAAGGATGTGGCTTTTTCATTATTAAAACATCGCCACGACGAACATCCATAGCAATAGTTCCTTTCAAATCAAATACTGTATTATTATATCACAATATTATTATTTATGGCAATTATTTTAGTGCATAAATTATTTTTTTATATAAATACTACTATTAAATAATTCAATATAAGGAGATTTTTTATGTTTCGTTCAATCAGTGCAGAATTTTATTCTTCAGATGAAGCCGAAATAGCCTCATTAAATATTAAAAACCAGATAAGGAATATCAAAACAGTAGACATTATAAATCAAAACAGTAATTCAACAAGAGTTAATCCTTATAATAATTACGGCTTTACAGGACTTGTAACCAACAATGTTTCAAGTAATTATCTTCCTTTTGCATTCGGATTTTTCGGGACGAATGTAGATAGTAAAACAAACAATTCGGATTCTGATTATACCGAAATAGGAAGTAATGCGACTTTAAAATTATCATGTGAAGAAAAGGACTTGCCATCAGTATCAAATCTTCTTACTTCTTATGGTGGACACAATATCGAAAAAAATTAATCTTAATATCATAATGTTTGTACTCCCAGCATAATATTTAAAGAAAATCTTATGCTGAGCATAAAACGTGGGAGGTACAAAATGACAAAATATTTACCCGAGGGACATCTGATTAATACCATTGAAAACAAAAGTGCAATCAAGTCAGTTTTTGCGTTACAGGAAGCAATGCTTCATGGACAAATTTTAGAGGCGCGTGCAAAAATATGTGATGGTGATCATAATCTTATTATTGATCTGCCATGCATAAAAGGAATTATTCCGAGAATTGAAGGTGCAATCGGCATTGAAGATGGCAGTACTCGAGATATCGCATTAATTTCAAAGGTCAATAAGCCCGTATGCTTTAAGGTTCTTAATATTACTACAGATGAAAATGGTGAGCCTGTAGCAATACTATCAAGAAAAGCTGTTCAGCTCGAATGTATGCGAGAGTATATAGAAACGCTGAATGCCGGTGACATTATCCCAGCAAAAGTAACTCATCTTGAACAGTTCGGCTGTTTTGTTGATATTGCTTGTGGAATTCCATCACTTATCCCTATTGATGCAATTTCTATTTCAAGAATATCACACCCATCTGACAGGTTTTCAACTGGTCAGAACATATTTGTTATTATTAAGTCAATTGAAAACGGAAGAATATGCCTCTCGCATAAGGAATTGCTCGGCACGTGGGAAGAAAATGCTGAAAAATTCAATGTTGGCGAAACAGTCAGTGGGATTGTCCGTTCAGTTGAAGAGTATGGCATTTTTATCGAGCTTGCCCCTAATCTTGCTGGTCTTGCAGAACCAAGAAGCAACGTTTACATAGGTCAGCACGCAAGTGTATATATAAAAGCTCTAATACCAGAAAAGATGAAAGTCAAACTCATAATTGTCGACGTTTTCGATGCAAAATACCCTAACAAAGAACTTGAATATTTCATTACAGAAGGAAACATAAGAAACTGGAGATATTCAACAGACTCATCGGATAAAATTATTGAATCGGTATTCTGATAATAAAAAGCGACTTATTGCTAAGTCGCTTTTTATTTATTTTTTATGACATAAAGCTTATCGTTAAAACAAAGTTAACAAATCCATAGATTAAATGACATATTGAAAATACAAAAGCCGAACATACTGCGAATATATTTTTACGTGCAAAAGAAAAAATAATAAATGCTATGCAAGGAGCAATACACAGTATCATTATAACAACAGCATCAGTTATTCCTGAATAATATAGCACCCAGCCAATATAGTAAATAAGCAACATTACACAAACAGATTTTTTCATAGCTATTTTCATCGGCTTCTTACAAGTTGAATTAATTACTAAGCATAACGCTATAATCATAAGCACCTGAAAAAACGATGCAATAGAATCAATAAATGGAGTGTCTGATTCTTCCCTCAGAATATCACTTGGTGCGGGAATTGCAAACCATATGAAATTCGGTATCATAATTAATAGAAATAAAATCAAACCCCATATATCAAATCCAAGCCTATAACTTTTGATTTTCAACATAAATATACCCTCACACATATTCCTGCTATTTGTCAGAAATTCTTACTCAAACCTTATTTCCTTAAGCTGTATCTTCTGGTTTCCATGATAAACAAAATACAATGGATAAACACCATCTTGAGCATAAATCTCCGTCATATATTCTGTCCAGTCATCGTTATTTCTTAAAGCAATTGTGCCAACACATTCTCCTGTTTCAGATAAACGGATTTCAAGCATCGGTTCCTCAGAAGGCTTTCCTGGATTTCTTATACTTCCGATTTCTTTACTATTATCAAAGCTCCTCTCATCCATACGAACAGGGCCCTGATATACTATTTTATTCTTATCTGTCTCAATTCTCGCAACAACACCGATTTTTTTCACACCACTAAACTCAAAATATTTAAAACCAATTAGAGTTCCCTCACAAATTTCTGCAATAAATCTATCATTACTACTATGTGTTACATTCGGAAAAGATGTAGTATATATACTATTTGAACCGTGTGGCATATTGCCGTTTGTGATATTGCAGACAATAACTGCAGGATATGAACTTTCTGCTTTCAACGGGCCCTGATTAAGTCCGCAGCTCGTAACTTCAACCTGATCTATACTTCCGTCTTTATTAATAAATAATCTTTCAGCGCACGCTTGTCTGCTGTAATCAGATTTATGTGTTAATCTATGATAAAATACGTACCAGTTTCCGTTTATACACTCAATACTTCCATGAGTTGTTCCTGTCATATTAAGTTTTTCTTTATACGTACGTCCTTCAAAACCAATGTCACCATTTGAGATTAGTGTTCCACCAAATACAAAATCTTTATCTGGATAATCACTTGTCGCATAGCACAACTCGTGATTTTGCCATGAAGAATAAATAAAATAATATTTCCCGTTGACCTTACGCATTGAGGCACCCTCAAAGAACGGATGCTCCTCAAAAGAAGTTCCTTTAACCTTATACGGAATAATATGCTTTGCCTCTTCCTTTACCGTCAGCATATCATCTTCCAGAACCAACATTGATGGTCCCATAATACTGTCAGAATAACTCAGTATTTCTTCCCTTGTCCTGCCGAACATATCAATTTCTGCCTGGATGCTTGCTTGATTTTCAAGGAAATCTGACTCTTCCTCATATCCGTATTGAGTACCATAATATAAACGGATAACACCGTTGTCATTCATAACTGCTGGGTCAAAACAGATATATTTCATCATAGGTGTTCCATCAAAATTTCTGACATATCCGAGATATTCATATTTTCCTGCAGGTGTATCACTAACAGCAACGCTTATTCTCTGTTGGTATCCGCCTACTCCGTAGTCCCCTGCCATACAATAATACAGATAATATTTTCCGTCATTTCCTCGTACTACATCAGGAGCATACATATATTGAAGTTCTGGATATGAAGGGTCCTGTGAAGCCTTATATATAACACCCTCGTGCCGCCAATCTGTCAAGTCATTGGTAGGCGCTGAATATACGACATAGTCAAGCATACAAAATGTATATCCGCCCTCTTTATCATGGGAGCCAAAATGATATACCCTGTCGTCAAAAACGTGCGGTTCTCCATCAGGAATATACTCATAAAAAGGTAAAAATGGGTTGTAAACCTGTTTGATTGATAAATTATTTTCTACTGCTTTTTTCATCTTCTAAACCTCATAAATTTCTTATTGTATTTATTAACCTTTGGCATGAACACTAACTTCTTTATTTTTCATATTACACTCCTTTATTTTACGATTATTATACCATAGTAGAGCTGAATTTAATAGACATAAAACATTATTTCAATAGAGCTTATGTTATAGCAACAAAGTATATAAAATATCATATATTGACATTTATGTCTAAAAGTGCTGCTACCATATTAAATAACAAATTGTTATATAATAATTTTTTGGAAGAGATTATATGTCTAGACCTTTTGTATTTCCAGACCCAAATGATCGTTTCCCTAATAATCCAAGTATTGTAGTAAGTCCAACTCAAGTATTAGGAATTTACAAGAAATATACTAAAGAGAAAATGGATAAAGTTACCACTAAAGTGCCAGAATGGTTTTTCAATAAAGCTAAAGAGTATCAGTGGGATAATACTGATTTTTCTGGCAACCAATGTATTTTAAAAGTTAATTTGTTAAAAAAAGAAATGCCAGAAGACTAGTACTTATTTATTCTTAAGTGCTCATATTTTTACAGTAATATACTTAAAAAATCTCGCGATTATTACAATTGTGAGGTTTTATTCTTGGCAAAGGCTTTCACCTTTGATACAAATGCACCTATCTTTAAGAGGGTGCATTATTTATTGCTATATTTCCGATCTTATTTATTATCATTATTATACTGTATTAATTTTATGATGTAAAGAAAAAGGTCACATCAGATAAAGCTGTGTGACCTCAAAATAAGAAAGGTATATACAAAAGGTTTTTTGCTTGTTACTGAAAATTACTGCAATAAATTAGTTGCTATTTTTCATTCTGCTCCGTATCAAGAATATGCTGAATGGTGTACTTTTTTCCGCCATCGAAAATGTATATTTATAGTTTTTTAACTCTGATACTTACCTTCAAGCAAAATATATCCCGTTGCTTGTGGTGCTGGGATAATTAATCCCAAAGTTCCATTCTTAATGTAGAAATCATGATTGTGAATATTCTGATTATAATCCCGCACATATTCTTCAATATATGGGTCATTTTCGTTTAAATTATCAAAATTATTCTCAAAAACCTTAAAATCTTTGTGTAAATGAGTATAAACAAAACTTTTATCAATTTTATAGAACTCCGATAAATCCATTAACTTTTCTTTAGTTAAATCAATTGTTACTGAGTAAGCTATACTGTTTGCTTTTTGAGAGGACTTTATAAACCCAGTAAAAAGAACGCTCAATATCTTTTCATTTGATTCCATTACTTTATAATCGATGTTGTATTCTATATAATTTCTATTATTCATTACATCTCGTATATTAAGTACTTCTTTAAACAAAACATTATTTACACGTTCTTCCTTCTCTACATCCTTCATGTTATATAACTGTGGATATCTAATTATTAAACTTTTTTCCCATTCCTTATTCTCTTCAGGTCTGGGCATATCTTCATTTTTAAGCACACTCGGAGCAACTCCATAGTCCTTATTTAATATATATTGTTCAGGGTTAAAAGATTCTTCATTATCTTCTTTTGATACACTCGGCGAGGCTTATGCCACTTTTTTTAGGGGTTCAGAAGAGATAGAACTATCTTTCGCTGAAGACACTTTTCCATTTATAAAACTATTATCCTCAATTGCATTTTTATTGCCACAAGAGGTAAAAGAGAATAACACAACCGTTATTAAAATAACTTTTATCATCAAATACTTTTTCAATAAAATACCCTCCTATTTTATAACCTTTATAACTTGTTTTATATTCTTTTACTGCCCCACTACACTTTTAAGCCATTCAGTATAGTATTTCGACTGTTCGTCCATATTAACAAAATCCAATTGTTCATCGCAGTCAAAAATATCAACCACATCTGAATTTTTAGCCTGTTGCCCCATAGTTAACTTGTAGGCTTTTCTTCCACTTCCCATTGACATTTGCATTGGCGATGGATATACATTTTTAGCTGCACCATTGCACACAATTTGAATGTTTTTGTTTTCTAGCACTTTCCTTAATGACTGTAGTGCGGAAAAGAAACTCTCACTTTTAAAGTTTATTTTTTTACCATCAATTGTTGTCTCTATAAGAACCATGTCTTCATCATCAGATGCTTCTTCATATAAAAACAAATCTTCAAAAATCTGTCTTTCTCTATTAAGCAGTAACTTAACGTTCTTCTTTTCAACTTCCATTTATTTGCCTCCTATGAATCCCGGATTAGGAATAAATTCTTCTGTAGGCACACCCTTTTTCATTACCCATGCTCCCTTAATTTGTGATGGACTTATACCCCCGGGTACCGAGAACTCCATTTGCTCAGGTAAAGGAGATTTTGACCCTAGTATTTTGTTCACATCTTACCTTTGTTTTAGTACATGGACAATACTTTCCATGAATTAATGACAATTTCCTTTGCCTTAAAATCACCAGTATTATTAAGATACCCCACAGAACCATATTTTTGCAGTAGTGCTATATATTCTTGTTCGGTAATGCTTACTTCCTTACCATTGATATCCTTCGTGTAGCTATATGAAATGCCGTCTGGTTTATTGTGATCATTGATTTTGCCATGTGTGTAAAGTTTGTCAAGCGTTATTAATGTCTCGTTATTATCAATCTTATAGAAATCCTCCTCAGCATAATCAATGTGCGTTCCCAAAATTTTTTCAATGACAGGATTATCATTTTTGTCCCTAAAGAAGTTCAGCTGGCTCCAACGACCTACTTGAATGAGTGATACAGGCTTATCATCTCTCAAGCCGTATATTCCTGTAACGAAAACATTTGATTCGATGGTACCATCGGCTGTTCCCAAGTCAGCACCAATCAGCAGTTCCGGTGTATCGTCACCGCCCAAATTACAAAAAGCATACACCAACATCGGATGTTTATCATAACCGATAAAATATGAACCATTTCCACCCGGTATCAAACAAACGTCTTTACTCAGAATTTTTTCATCATACGAAGTATAACCGCTTTGCTCCAGCTCAATATAGGCGTTTATGATCGGCTTATAATAATCAGCATAATTTGCGATGTTACCATTAATCATTGCAGAGCTCTTACTACTTTCGAGAACGGTTGGCTTATTTGAAATGCTATTCGTTGGCTGCCTATTATTTGTACAACCTGGCACTAGTAAGATTATCGCAATAATAGCAATAATTATTATTCCTTTTTTAAACATTGTGTCCCACTCCCTTCGCTTATGCTATTATCACGGAGCCTGCAATCAGAATGATAACCACATGACGGCAAACTCTGTGAAAATATTACATTAATTTTCATTATGGCTTTCTGCATTATTTAACTGTTTCCAATGACCTTAACTATTACATATTTTCTTTATCTTCTTCTGCTATCCAAGTCATAAAAGCCGTATCTGAACCTCCAACTTTTACAACTCTATCTTTATAAAGCATTAAGCCAACCCCATGCTCTTCATCCCATTTACACCTAAATTGAACTCCAATATATGGCACTTCATTAATCTCAATATCCATGATGAATACTTTTTCTGGGTACAATAATGTCTTTAATTCAACACTACTAAAGATATCAGGCATTAGTAACTCCTTCTCGTCTGCAGCATATCCATACTCATCCTGCCAAGTTGAATAATGTTCATAAACTGTATCAAGCATAACCTCCAAAATGTTTTGTTGCTTTGAAATTAAATAGTCATATCCATTCTCATGAATTTTTGTTACTCCATCAATAATACAATCCCCACCAATATTTAACGTAAGATTTAACTCTTCACCATAAAACTTATTCCAATTATCTAACTGAATTTTGCCTTCCCAGAAGATATCATTTTGAACTATATTAGGTATCATACGCCTTCTCCTTCCAATTTACGGTCTAATTCCTTTTCTTATTAAAGATGCTCCCCCTGTATGCCTTACTGCACCATGTAAGTCTGTTGGCACTAACATCATACTAGTTCCATCTTCAACATGATGCCAT
>OCTV010000516.1_pt1 | contig 15286 bp, 14 predicted proteins | sample 1539101 | NCBI WGS metagenome assembly OCTV01 (sample SAMEA3991422, study PRJEB22521) | metagenome | biome: anthropogenic terrestrial biome; feature: sewage plant; material: sludge | place: Sweden | collected 2012-09-26 | reverse complement strand
ATTCTTCTGCCGCAAGAAGCGCTTTTGGAGATGTTATCATGTCAATCTGCTCCTGAGATTTAAGTTCAATACTTAAAGTACTGATAATATAAGTTTTGTCCGTCACTGTAATAGATGCAATTTCATCGCAGTAAGCCTCGCCCTCTTTTCCACCATAGCCTTTAGTTTGTTTATATTTAATCTTATCGCTGAAAATATAAATTTCAGGAGTCTTAATGCATAAAAGCACAAGTAAGAATAATGTAATTCCTATAACACATGTGCCTGATGACTGTATCAATATTGTCATAGCCTTGTCAATCAAAAAAAGGATTCCCAGAAGTATTATATATATCTTTTCAAGCTTTTTCTTCTTATATTTGATATCAAAAAGAACTTCACCCGTATCTGACTCAAGGAGTCTTTTGTATTTCCTGTTATCTTTTTTACTCAGAATAACAGCTAATATAATAAATGATAAATCTATTATACAGAAAAATATAAAACAAATGATATCCATGTCAAGCCTTCTTGTTTTTTGTATTTAATGATATTATCAACTTATTAATGAAAATCCACATTATTGATAATCCGAACATCACCTAAATGTTTTTCTAAAAACTTTCTTGTTCTTCCCGGAGCTCGTTTCCGTATTTTCTTTCCGTCTCTCATGATTATGACCATAATCGTCCAGTTTCTGTAGCCATAACATATTTTAATCAATGATATATCTTCTCGCCTGATGATTGTGCCATCAATGAACATATCATATTCACCAATTACAATTATTCCTGTTGTAAAATACACAAACAAAGCTATAGTAATACAAGTAACATAACTCCAATTAAATATATTTGGTTCAACAAAGCATACATAACTATACGCACAAAAATCAATTATCATAAAGCCAAAGAATATTTTCAGCCTTGTTTCTCCCTTGAACACATACTCTGTCTGCCTGTTTATAAACTCTTTTATTCGCTTGCAATAACTGAAATATACACCAATGGGAAAAACAACACATAGAATTGCCGCAACAATCGCATACGGTATAAGCTCGTCTACTGAAAAAACTGTTATCCCTGTATCATAAGCTAATATTCTCATAATCTGTCTGTCCTTATAATCCGCTAACTCATAAGAAATAATAAACCTGTTCTTTAACTTTATTTATTCAATAGCTTTTCTGCTGAGTCTGCCATTCTTTCAATGATAACCTTTGCAGGTTCAATTTCATTGACAAGTCCTGCAATAGCACCACAAAGGAATGAGCCTTCTTCAACATTTCCGTCAACAGCGGCTTTTCTTAAGCTTCCTAATGTCATTTCTTCAAATTCTTCAGGTGTTCCGCCCACTTTTTCAAAAGAAAGGAGCTTCTTTGCAAACTTTGTTTTTACTCCTCTGCAAGGGTGACCTGTGAATCTTCCGGTAACAATACTGTCTGTATCCTTTGCTTCTATAACTAATTTCTTGTAGTTTTCGTGAATCTGACATTCTTCTGCGGCAAGAAAACGTGTTCCAACCTGAACACCCTGAGCTCCGAGCATGAAGCTTGCTGCAATTCCACGTCCATCAGCAATTCCTCCGGCAGCGATTACTGGAATTGAAACAGCGTCAACAACCTGTGGAACAAGACACATTGTTGTATTTTCACCGATGTGTCCACCTGATTCAGTACCTTCAGCAACAACAGCGTCAGCGCCTGCTCTTTCCATTCTCTTTGCAAGAGCAACAGAAGGAATAACAGGAATTACTTTAATTCCAGCGGCTTTCCATGCTTCCATGAACTTTCCAGGGTTACCTGCACCAGTTGTTACAACAGGAACTCCCTCGTCAATAATGAGCTGTGCAAGTTCTTCAGCATTAGGGCTCATAAGCATAATGTTTACGCCAAAAGGCTTGTCTGTGAGAGACTTACATTTTCTGATCTGATCCCTTAAATAATCAATAGGAGCAGCACCACCAGCGATAAGTCCAAGACCGCCTGCATTTGATACAGCAGCAGCAAGTGTGCTTTCAGCAACCCATGCCATACCGCCTTGAATAATAGGATACTTGATTCCCAAAAGCTCTGTTATTCTTGTATTCATTTTTATTTCTCCTTAAAACTCGAATATTAAAGCACCGTAAGTTAGCCCCGCTCCGAATCCAACAAGACAAACTTTATCACCGTCTTTAATTCTACCTGCTTTTATAGCTTCATTAAGAGCAAGTGGAATACTTGCGCTTGAAGTATTACCGTATTTTTCAAGATTAATATACATTTTATCCATTGAAACGCCAAATCTTTGTGCTGCTGTTTCAATAATTCTTATATTTGCCTGATGAGGAATTATTAAATCAATATCCTCGATACTCAAGCCTGTTCCCTTCAATGCATTTTCAACAGCGAACGGAAGTGCTTTTATTGCAAATTTATAAACTTCTTTTCCGTCTTGATATAGATAATGACCATTACCTTCTGGGAAACCATCTGGATAGTCTTTTTTATTTTCAGGCATAAAAGCATTATCAGGCTGTATTGAACGTGCAAAAAGACGGCATGCACCTGTTCCGTCAGCACCGAGAAAGCTTGAGTAAAAACTGTTATCAACTAATTTTAAAATACAAGCAGCCGCTCCGTCACCAAAAAGAACACAAGTCGAACGATCAGAGTAATCAGTTATCTTTGTGAGATTTTCATTAGCAACAACAACGGCATATTTTAATTTTTCGTCTGTAGCAAGATAACGTCTTGCCATATCGAGACCATAAACAAACCCCGCACACGCGCAATTAACATCAATGGCCATTGAACCGATTGCACCAATTTCACGCTGAATAATACAAGACATTGATGGAGTATAAAAATCAACAGTTGCACTTGTGGAAATTATTAGTCCGATTTCAGAAGCATCAATTCCTGCATTCTCAATTGCTGCCTGCACAGCTTTTGTACCCATATACCACGTTGGCTCACCCTGAGAAACATGGCGGTTCTTCATTCCTGTTCTTGTAGATATCCACTCATCAGAGGTTTCGATTATCTGCGCAAAATCATCATTTGATACAATTTTGTCAGGCACATACATACCTGTACCCAATATTTTTATTCCTTTCAAAAAAAAACCTCCTTTTTATTGTTTTGATATAAAAAATGTGTTATATTATAAGTGTGGTTTATATCAAATTGTTACTGTTTTGTATTAAACCGATAAATATATATGCTTAAGTCATATTTATAATAATATATATTTATGTATTCAATCTATACTTTTTAGCAAAATTATTACACTTTGTAACTTTTCCATTGTATTATATTTTAAGGTACTTTGTCAAGTCATACTTAAGAAAATAATACCAATGCATAAATATACACAAAATTAATCTGAAAGGATATTCAATATGTCTAAAAACGTTTTTCTATTCTCTGGGCAGGGCTCACAGTATGCAGGAATGGCGAAGGAGCTTTGTGAAACATTCCCTTCAGCCCTCGAAATCTTCGATATTGCCAATACAGTTTTCGATTTTAATCTTAAGGAAATCTGTTTTAATGGTCCTGAAGAAGAACTCACAAAAACCATTTACTCTCAGCCTGCAATTTTTGCTACATCACTATGCGCATTTGAGGCTGCTAAAGAAAATGGCATTAGCTTCAGCGCTGTTGCCGGTCATTCACTCGGTGAATATGCAGCAATGGTTGCCTGCGAAATGATTACAATTGAGGAAGGCTTTAAACTTATTAAAGCACGAAGTGAAGCAATGCAGAAGGCTTCCGAAAATTCCAATGGTGCAATGTGCGCTATAATCGGACAAGCTGCCGATGAAATAGAAAAAATCTGTAGCGAAATTGACGGATATGTTATCCCTGTTAATTACAACTCAGCTGCTCAGACTGTTATTGCCGGTGATGTTAACGCTGTTGACAAGGCAATTGAAATATTTACTGAGAGAAAAGCAAAAGCAATAAAACTTAATGTTTCTTCAGCATTCCATTCAAAATTAATGCAACCCGCATCAGACGAATTCCTTGCTGCTGTAAAAGATTCAGAAGTTACTTTTAATCCTCCAGTATGTGATTTCTATTCAAATCTTACCGGTGGAATACTTGATGATTATTCAGATATGCCTGCATACCTTGCAAAGCATATTGTTTCACCTGTAAAATTCACAAGTGAGCTTAACCTTTTAAATGACAACGGCTACAATAACTATATTGAGCTTGGTCCGAATAAGGTTCTCACTGGGCTTGTTAAGAAAACATTAAAAGGCGTAACAGCCGTAAATATTGAAAATACTGCTACACTCGAAAAGGCATTGAGCTCACTTTTTTCAGAATAGCAGTATCCACTCACTAAAAGGAGTCTTTATTATGATGCGTCAGTTCTGCGTTCTCGGAGAAAGCCTGCCTCATACGATTTCCCCTACTATCCATCAGAGGCTTTTTGAACTTTCAGAAAAAAAAGGCGACTATTCGATTCTCGAGCTTACTCCCGATCAGCTTTTAACTCAAACCGACTTTTTAAAATCCTTCGCAGGATATAATGTTACAATTCCCCATAAGGTAAAAATTATACCATTTATTGATAAGTTGGACGCTTCAGCTAAACGTTACGGAGCAATAAACTGCGTTCATAACATTGATGGTATTTCAACAGGGTACAACACCGACGTAGTCGGCTTCTTGCGTGCCCTTGAATCAGGAGGTGGGAATTTAGGCGGAAAAGTTCTTTTGTTAGGCTGTGGTGGCGCAGGACGTATGATGGCTATTGAGACTGCACTCGCAGATTCAAATCTGACTATTGCAGTGAGAGAAAGCTCAATGAACAAAGCACAGAAGGTTTTAGAGGATATTCTCATTCTAAAGCCTGACGCAAAGGTCACAATAACTTCCTTAAATTCAATTCAGGGAAGTTTCGATCTCCTCATCAATTCAACTCCGGTCGGTATGTATCCGGACACCGATAAATGCCCTGTAAGTGATGAGGTTATCAGAAACTGTAAGTGTGTGTTTGATGCAATTTACAACCCGACGGAAACGTTACTTCTAAAAAAATCAAAAGAGTACGGGGGATGCACCATTAACGGAATGGCAATGCTTGTATGGCAGGCGGTTGCCGCTCACGAAATCTGGGACAATGCAAGTTACACAGCAGAAGAAATAGACTTACTGATAACACAGATGGAGGAATATGTAAAGAGGGTATTTTAATGAATATTTATTTATGTGGTTTTATGGGCTGTGGGAAGACAACAATAGGAAAACTTCTGGCAAGGGAATTTGATTACTCATTCATTGATCTTGATGAATACATTACAAAAAAAACTGGGAAAAGCATTCCTGAAATATTCGAGCAACATGGCGAGCGATACTTCAGAGAGCTTGAATCAACTTCAATTTCTGAACTTACCGACAACAATTCAGTTATCTCAACAGGTGGCGGTGCTCTTGTCAGCATTTCCAATGCAACAAAAGCAAAGCATCACGGAAGAATTATATTTATCAACACTTCCTTTAATATCTGCTATGAGAGAATAGCTGGTGATGAAAAACGTCCTCTTGCAAAAAACAAGTCAAAGGCTGAACTTTATGAGCTATACAAAAAAAGACTGCCATATTACATAACACATTGTGATTATGAGGTGGATGGAAATGATTCCCCTGAGGATATTGTCAGGGATATCAAAAAAATCTTGCAAACAAAATAAAAAATTGCTATAATTTATTTAATGAAGGGGAATTTGATTTCCCCTTTTGTGTTATCATCTGAAAGGAAGTCTTTCTATGGGAACAACAAAATCCAGCAAGGCTAAACAGACTAAAAAGAAGAAAACAACAAAGCCCGCAAAAAAGCGTCAGGGCAATGTTATTTTCTCCCTTGATATAGGTACAAGGACTATCGTCGGTATCATTGCAAAAATGGTTGACGGAGTTTTCACAATAATCGACCATGTTTCTGTTCCACATACAAAAAGAGCAATGATTGACGGACAGATTGAGGATATCAATGCAGTTGCGGGTGTTGTTAATATTGTAAAATCAACACTTGAAGAAAGAAACAACATTCACCTTTCACACGTATGTATTGCCGCTGCTGGACGTGCATTAAAAACGCAACATATCAAGCTTGATATGGAAGTTCCTACCCCTGATGCAATCACTGCCGAAATAGAAAAGACCATTGAAATTGAAGCAGTATCAAAAGCACAGGAAGTTATCGACAAGCAGAAAACCGAAGATGAGGCAGTTTCATTCTATTGCGTTGGTCACAGCGTAGTGAGCTACCTGCTTGACGGTTACCCAATGAAGAGTATTGTCGGTCACAAGGGGAAGTCTGTTACCATAGAAATTATTGCGGCATTCCTCCCGAATATTGTTGTTGAAGGATTATATGCCGTTACTGATTCAAACAAGCTGATAGTTTCAAGCCTTACACTTGAACCTATTGCCGCTATGAATGTAATTGTTCCACCAGAACTAAGGCTTATCAACATTGCATTAGTCGATATCGGCGCTGGAACCTCCGACATTGCGATTTCCAAGAACGGAAGCATAGTATCCTACGCAATGGCTACTATTGCAGGTGATGAAATTACCGAAGACATTATAAAAAAATATCTTGTTGACTTTGATACAGCAGAACAAATGAAATTCTCATCAAAGTCAGATACTATCACATATAAGGACATTCTCGGTGTTGAACAGACTATTGAAGCTAATGACTTCTTCAAGTCAATATATCCGACTGTTGACACACTCGCTGATACAATTGTTAAGAATATTCTTGAAGTAAATGGCGAGGCTCCTGCGGCAGTATTTCTTGTCGGTGGCGGAAGTCAGATACCTGACCTTGCTTATATAATTGCAAAAAAGCTTGATATTCCTGAAGCTCGAGTAGCAGTCGGTGGGCATAACTTTATTAAAAATGTTGTGCTTGGCGGGAATGATATAACAGGCCCTGAATTTGTAACACCTATCGGTATTGGTGTAACATCAACTATTCAGAGCGGGTATGATTTCTCGACAATTATCCTCAATGACAGAAAGTACAGAGTCTTTGACACAAGGAATATGAATATTCTCGACCTGCTTATGGTGGCAGGCTATAAGGCAAGACAGATTATCGGCCACTCAGGCAAGAATCTTTCATTCACACTTAATGGCGAACAGATGCTCTTTAAAGGCGAAATTTCAGTTCCAGCACAGCTTACTTTAAATGGTGAGTCTGCTAGTATTGAAACAAAAATAAAACAGGGTGATGTTGTGAATATTATTCCCGCTACTACGGGAATTTCCGCACAGGCAACAATCTCAGACCTTGCGGGTGATGTTTCACCAAAGCTTATTACCTTTGACGGTGTTCAGTATCCTGTCGGCACAAGTGCTGTTGTCAATGGAAATGTTGTGGACAGCAACTATAAAATTATCAATGGCGATGATATTGTTATTACATCAATCTCAAAGCTTTCTGAGCTCCTTGAAAAGATTGAATTCAACACAACGGGATATAAATTCCAGAAGGGTAAGGCGATTATCGCTGTTGACAGCTTTTTGAATGACGGAGATGTAATCACCTCACAGAAACTGCCCGAAAAGATTGTTCCCCCAACAGTTGCAAAAAAAGAACCTGAACAAGTGGTTGCACCGACCCCAGTTCCTGAGGTTATTACTCAGGCTCCAATTTCATCAAATACACCTGCTATCAGCATTACCTTAAATGGCATGGAAACAGTTCTTCCTGAAAAAAAGGATACTTCGCCACACGCTTTCCTCGAAGTGTTAACTTTAGTTTCACTTGATTTATCAAACCCACAGGGTAATCTTATTATGAGGATAAACGGACAGAACGCATCCTACACAAGCTTACTTAATAATAATGATAATGTCCAGCTTTACTTTGAATAGCATATCCTGTCATAGTATAAGCATAATATTTATTATCACTTTATAACTGGAGGCTTACTATGAAATTACTGACATTGACTTGTGTTGCTTTATTGATTCTTTCAATGTCAGGATGCTCTGATGAAAACAACTCTACCTCAGATTCTCCTTTATCACAAGTCACAACACCATTTGTTACAACCACTATGCCAGAAACTACAACGACAATAACAACCACCACTCCCACTGCAACCACAACAGCAACGCCGGTTATAGCTCCACCTAAAGGTTCAGTACCAGCCGGATTTGATCCAAAGCTTTTTGTGAGAAATCCAGCATTTGAAAGCAACATAGCTTTTATCGGCGATTCAATATGCTCTGGTTTTAAGGTTTATCCTCATCTACTATTAGCAAATCAGGTTTTTGCCGATAGAAACATAAGAACAGATACAATATTCAATTACACCTTCACCTATAACAACGGAAAGTATTCTATAGTTGATTGCATAAAAGTATCTAAGCCGAAGAACGTTTATATATGGATGGGCTTAAACGGAATAAACTTCACCTCAAAGGAAGCTTACGCAAAGAATATGGTTAACCTTGTTCAGAAGCTCAAAGCAGTAAGCCCACAGACAAAGTTTTTTATAATGTCAATGACCCCTACGACAGCTTCACATTCATGGCACGCAAACGGCAAGATTAAAGAATGCAATGTATACACAGAAAATCTGCTTAAGGCAAACTATCCTGATATCGGCTTTGTGAACATATATAATATCCTCGCCGACAAGAACGGAAACCTCTTATCAGTTTTTGCCGCCGCTGACGGATGTCATATTAAGCCAATAACGTATACCAGAATTCTTTCATATATGGCTTACGGAAAATAATAAAAAACAAGCGTTTCTTAATTGTAACGCTTGTTTTTTTATAGATAATGTTTTATGCGTTCTTCTGGGCTACAGCCGTCAATGGACAAAACCGTAACCTTATCCCATATTTCTTCTAAGCTACTACCTTGAAAGACCTTGTCCGATGACATATGTTTAAAATCAGAATAATTATAAGCATTCTTACTGTCAGGAGTTAATCCAAACCAAAATACATCTTCATTAGTACATTGATTTGGCATTTTCCCCATCCAGCATTCATAAAACTGTTCGCATCCGTCAATGCAAAACTCAATTTCTATACAGAATTTCCCTTTTAAATCAGTGTTAAGACATTTACTTATGTCATTAAATGTAATCATCTCATTACCCTAAAATAAGCTTTCCTAAGTTATCCACAGTATCGCAGATATAATCTGCTCCGGCTTTTTCAAATTCTTCTCTGTTGCCAAAGCCATAAAGGATACCGATTGATTCAATATTGTTTGCCTTAGCTCCATATATATCGTGCTCACGGTCCCCAATCATAACAGCCTGGGATAAATCTGTTATATTCATCTCATTCAAAGCATATTCGATTACCTCGGCCTTAGTATCTCTCTCTCCCTTCAATGTACTCCCCGCCATAAAGGAAAAATACTGTGTCAGGTCAAAATAATCAATTATTTTTTCAGAAAATTCAATAGGCTTTGATGTGGCAAGGATAATTTCACTGCCACTTTTTTTAAGTGTATCAAGCAGTTCTGGAATTCCCTCATACAGATCATTTTCATATAAGCCTTTTGTTGAAAATCTTTCTCTGTATTTTTTAACAGCCTGTGCTGCTTTTTCGTCATCAAATCCATAATACTCTTTAAAAGCCCATGTAAGAGGCGGACCGATAAACCTCTTCAGATTTTTCTGATTTTCGTCAATTCCAAATGATGCAAGTGAGTACTGAACAGATTTTGTTATTCCCTCATATGGATTTGTCAGCGTTCCGTCAAGGTCAAAAAGAATGAATTCTTTGTTTAGCATTTTATTATCCTTTTTTATTTTTATTATATCATACTGTATTGTTTATTTAAACCTTTTGTACCCGCTTTTTGCTGTATTATATGACAAACAGAAGTATTTGAGTGCTGAAACTTCTTCTTTAATAATACTTTCAACAAATTGTCGTGTCATCTCAACCTTCTTCTGTTCTGCGTTATTTATATCAACTCCGCCATAACGCTCTTTCATATAAACATCAAGTACTTCTTTTATACTGTCATTGACGTTCGGATTAAAGCAATTAATTCTTGATGAATATTCAGATAAGGTTTCAAAATCTTTCAGTTTGAGCTTTTTGCTTTCAAGCAGTTTCATTAAAGCGGCAAAATCCATATAAACCTTTAGATTATTATCAGCCGACTTATACAGTCTTCCATACTTTATAAAGGTAATATTTATTTTAACATATTCAATCAACGGTGTTAGCAATATTACAAGAACAGCTAATATAATCAAAAGCCACAGTATTCTTCCGCCTGTATTCTTCAAGTCAACAGTTCCGCCGCTTTCACTTGAGCTATCAGAATCCAAAGCAGTATCATTACTACTCAAACTGCTACTGTCAGTTTTTGAGCTTGAATCAGTTTTTGAGCTTGACTGCTGTGAGGAAGAATCAGGTTTGCTCTCGATACGACTTGAACTGTCAGTTTTTGAGCTTGAACCAGATGGATCATATACAAAGCCCGCAGTAGGTTCAAAATTCACCCAGCCTAACCCCTCAATATAGCCTTCAACCCATGCGTGAGCTTCATTTTCTGTTACATTATATTTTGCTTTGGATGGCTGCGCTTTTACAATGTATCCCTGTGCTATTCTTGTCGGAATTCCAATGCTTCTTCCCATTATAGCCATTGCTGAAGCAAAATAAGTACAATACCCGCTCTTCTTATCAAACAAAAAGTAATCAACAGCATCTTTTCCCTTTGGTATAGTTCCTGGATTTACTGTATACTTATAATTTGTAGCAAGATAACTTTCAAGCGCTTTAAGCTTGTCATAATCGGTTTTTGCGTCCTTTGTTATTTCGTTAGCAAGCTTAGTTACTCTGTCAGGAACACTCTTCGGAACATCAAGATATTGACTTCTGATATTTGCGGCACGCTTTGCTAATAAGTCATCAAGATCACTCGGGCATTTTTCAAGTGAAAGACTATAAGCCTGTTTGATGTATTTAATAACAGTACCCGAATCCATATACATATCCCGACCGGATAGCTCAAAAACTGTCTTCTGTTGATATCTGTTAAAGCTGTCTTTCTGTGCACTGTATTTAAAATTCTTATGATCATTTACAAGAACTCTGAATGTACTATCGAGCTGGGATACATCGCTGAAAACAAATGAATATTCAGTGTCCTTCCCCTGTTGCTTATCAAAAAGCCATACTGGCCCTTTGGTATTGACAGAACTCTCAAATTCACCCTTTGACCCCACTCTTGTACTATAAAGCACACAGTTTGTTTTTAATCCTTCATACTTTATTCTTGTTTTATAAGTATTTGCAAAAGAGTTTGAGCTATAGAATAATCCACTTCTTATAATTGAATAATATAATTCTGCGTAATCGGCAACATATTCGTCAATTACTTCGTTGTCGTTGCTTCCCCACTTGACATTATCATTATATTTGCGTGTCCAGCCGTTGTTCTTATACGTATCATTGACAGCACCCTTAACATAAACATTCTGCTTTGGAACAGCATCAAAAGTAACTTCAAAAGCAACAGTTTTATCATTTTTTATGTTTCCACCAAGCTCTATACCGTCAGAAAAGCCAATCGTCTTGTCCTTGTTTTTATCTTTATTAATAGAACCAAAATCACCCGCAATAGCGTTAATCTTTCCCTTAAAGAATTTATATGCTGACCTTGCACCATCCCATTCAAGTGGATCAGAAGATGCCGGCAGAATATTTGTAATCAGAACCACTACTGCGACTATCGGTGCAAGTCTTGAAATAACCTCAAGCCTTTTACCCTCATCCTTCTGCTTTTGTGTAAATCTTAAACCTACTTCAATCATTACGAGTACTTCATAAACAAGTGCAAAACTGATTATTATTCTTGGTATGTCATATTGATAATAGCCACAGAAGCACAGCACTCCAAGAGTAATAATAAAGCAGAATACTCTTCTGAAAATATTACCCTGCAAAAAGACAGCATTAATAAAAATCAGCATAAAGGCTATTCGCTTTGTAAGATCAATATATTGCTCATCCTCACCAGCATTACCCTCTGTATAGTCAATAAACCAATATATATACTCCTGAAAATATGAAGTGAAATCTGGAATTGTCAGAATCCAAAAAAGAATTATAACAACAAGAACTGATATAAATATTACTTTCCCGGAATTTTGGAGAAGATAATATACTGCAGTCAGTCCACATGCGACAAATGAACTAATAATTATCAAATCAGTCTCGTATTCAAAATTATATGCAACACAGAATGCCACATTAAAAAATACTGTTAGAAGAAATATTGAGGCAACTGAAAATATGATTTTGCTTTCTGCTTTTTCCTGTGTCATTCTGTCACCTCTATTTTCTCTCAAGGACATCTGAAATTCCCTGATTTTTATTAATTACAATAATATCGTTTTTTAAGTCTGTTTCGAATTTTTCTCTTTCGTTTCTGTTATCGTCAACTAAAATTACTGTAACAATGTTACCAAACTCAATTGCTCTTTTGCATACATTAGAAACTCTATCTGTTAATCTGTTCATTACCAGAACGAAATGTGAACCTGATTCTTCTCTTTCAAGACATCTTATCATACACATGTCAACTGTGCTGGTTGCAGTAAAGACAAGCTCAGCACATTTCCTGTAAAAATCATTGAATTCATTTTCAGTGCTTACTCTGACCATATTGATAACACTATCAGCGTATACAGCAGTAGCCGGCTTCTTCTTTTTCTGATAGAACTTCATTACAGCAAGTGAAGCTTCAAGAATTCTATCCTCAGTTTCAACAGAAGCATTCTTAAGAGCTCCTATCGGACTTAGGTCAACAACAATCTTCATCACAGGGTCAGGATTGTTGACGTATTTTCTTGTATAAAGCTCGTGCCTTTTTGCACTCGCCTTCCAGTGAATCATCTTTCGGTTATCCCCTGAAATATATCTTCGCATATCTATGTCCGGAACTTCCTGTCTGTTGATGACAGAAAACTGTGGTCTGACTCTGTCACATTCAGTGTCAAGCTCAGCAATGATATTGCTGAGCATTATAAGTCTTGGCACGACATAAACCTTCCCCAGTTCGTGTACATTTCCCGATAATCTGAACACATTAAGGAAGTCCTGAACGATTACCTTCTTTATTCCCATATTAAAAACGCCACGCTTCGGGCAGGTTATCTTCGATATAATTTCATACTCTTCCTTTGGCACAATACAATAATTATTGAACAATCCCTTTTCTTGTATATCCTTTTTATCTGAATAATGAATCATTCTTACATTAGTGAACGGCAGAAAGCTCTTATTAGTCAGAAAAACAGAATATGTTATATCCTTACCCTTTTCAATCTGACGCTGTTTTACCGACTGTACAGGCTTGAAGGCAACGCCGACATATGCACAATATATCAATGCCGAAAGAGGAATAATTATCGAAATGTATAATAATCCATAGGTTACAGGCCCGCCGAAGAACGATGCAAATGTTGCAGTAACTGCAATCATCAGGATTATTGCAATTTTTTTTCGTATCATGCTTGTCCCCCGTTATTTATAAATCGGAACCTTTATCTTGTTTACTATACTATTAATAATGTTACATATGTCCATTTTATTGATTTTAGCTTCCATTGATAAAACAACTCTGTGTGACAAAACATATCTGCTCATTTTCTTTACATCATCAGGTAGAACGAACTGCCTGCCATCTATATAAGCAAGTGCCTGTGATGCTCTTATAAGTGCAAGAGTTGCACGGGGACTTGCCCCAAGTGAAATAAATTCATTCTTTCTTGTTTCATCAATAATGTTTACTATATATGAAACGACATCCTTGTTGACCTTTATATTCTTGACTTCATCCTGCATTTGGGCAACTTCCAGCTTCGAAACAACAGCATTGAGATTTTCTTTTGAAATACCCTCGATAAACTGTGTAGCCATTTTCTGTTCGTTATCCAGCGATGGATAGCCTATCGAAAGCCTCATTAAAAATCTGTCAAGCTGTGCTTCAGGGAGATTATAAGTGCCAAGATAATCAATAGGATTCTGTGTAGCAATTACCATAAAAGGAGATTCAAGGATATAAGTATTACCGTCGGCTGTTACCTGATGTTCTTCCATTGCTTCAAGTAGACTCGCCTGTGTCTTTGGTGATGTTCTGTTTATCTCATCAGCAAGAACAATATTGCTCATTACTGAACCTTTTACAAATTCAAACTTTCCTGTATGCATATTATAAACAGAAGTTCCTGTAACATCACTTGGAAGAGTATCCGGAGTAAACTGAATCCTGCTGAATTCACAGTCAAGTGATTTTGCAAGTGAATTTGCTATTGTTGTTTTCCCTATACCAGGAACATCCTCAAGCAATAAGTGCCCCTGTGCAAGCAGAGCTACTACAACAAGCTTAACAATTTCCTCCTTGCCGACAATGACACTATTGATATTCTGCATAATGAGCTGCGCTTTCTTATAATTCTCCATTTTGGCGCTCCTTTTACTTCAATAATACAACTATTATAACATTTATTGGATATATATGCAATAAAAAAGATGCGTTGTTTACGCATCTTTTCTTTCATCTATTCTTTTTGCAATTACATCATCAACTTCGTTTTCATTAATTCCAAGAACTACTGCAAATTCCTGATGTAACATATCCTCAGCCGTTCTGCAAGCTTTTTGATCAGCTAGTGTAAGCTTACTGCCGTTTTCCTGACATTCTTTTTTGTGCTGATGTATTGATTTAATAACTCCGATCAGACCTGTGTAGTTATCACTTTTTATTGCTGTATCAAAAAGTGCTTTTCTTTCATTTCTGTTCGTATTCCACAAAGGCTTGATACCAGGAATTGAATCTATGATATTGTATACTTCACTTTTTGTATGAACACGCCTTGTCTTCATCTCTATTATGTCAGATGGAACATAATAAACAGAATTCTTATAATCCATAGGGATAAGCTTGCAGTATTTCTTCATTTCCCCATTGAACTCCTTGCTTTCAGTACCATCGAACTTGCAAATCCCGGCTGTGCCATAGATAACATATTCCCCTGTTTTATAGTCCATTTTATCCTCCATACGTTTATTTTATATCCAATATTAATTATACACCATTTTTAACAAATTAACAAATGACATTTTGCACAAAAACTAACGTAAAACCTGATATATTGATTTTATTAGCATTAAATCCATCATAAGTTTTAGTTTGTCCTTTAACGTCCATATTTATACAGAATTTCAAACAGGATGTGGTGAAAAAACATAAATAGCAATTGCTAACATTGGCATAATTTGTTATAATTTATAAATTTTATA
>OCTV010000507.1_pt1 | contig 15517 bp, 16 predicted proteins | sample 1539101 | NCBI WGS metagenome assembly OCTV01 (sample SAMEA3991422, study PRJEB22521) | metagenome | biome: anthropogenic terrestrial biome; feature: sewage plant; material: sludge | place: Sweden | collected 2012-09-26 | reverse complement strand
TTATCAGCAACAGCCTTAACAATAGCAGCAAGCTTTTGCATAGGGCCTTGTAGTGAACCAACAAGTTGTGACAGTAAAACATCCTTTGAAGGAATCTTTGAAAGAGCCATGACACCCTTAGCGTCATAAACCTCGCCTTCAACGAAACCAGCCTTAAGTGTAAACTTTTCTGACTTGTCAGCTTCTGCGAATTTACCTAGAATTCTAGCAGGAGCAGTCTGGTCGTTATCACTGATTGCGATAGCAGTTGTGCCCTCAAGGACCTCAGTCAACCCGTCAAATCCGGCATTTTTAAGAGCGAAACGAAGCATTGAGTTCTTCTCTACGGTGTAATGAACGCCTGCCTCTCTCATTTCTTTTCTAAGCTTTGTATCTTGTTCAACTGTAATCCCCTTATAGTCAACCAAAACACCTGAAACAGCACCCTTTAGCATTTCTGTTAAAGCGTTAACCTTTTCTTGCTTTTGAAGTAATACCTTTTCACTTGGCATATAATTTCACCTCCATAAAATTGGTTAATGAAATCGTCATTCAAAAAGAAAATCCTTTCTCTGAAAAGACAGAAAAAGGATACAAAGTTTTTATAAATACTTTGCGATCTTTCCTCGGTTGGATTTACAGCGAAAATGAAGTTTTCGCTTACCTACTGTCTTTAGAATTACGATAGCTTTATTAGTTTATCATAAATATTCTTATCTGTCAAGGCTTTCATTGATATTTTTTACTTAAATTTGTGTATTGAGCAAAAACTGTATCATTTTGAAAAATAATTAAATCCACCCAATAATATTCTCCGCCGCCAAGTCTGATTCCATTATATCTAAAAGAATATTGCTTCCCTTCATAACTCAATTCACCATTAAGGCCAAAAGCTCTGTCTAGTTTTGGATTGCTGGGATCCTTTGCCGTGGTATAATTAAGCTTAAGAGTATCTTTTTCAATTTTTGCTGAACTTGCTTTCTGCTTTTCCGCTTCAATTGCAGCTGTCAAAGCATCAAGGTTTTCTTTCTTTTTTTCCTGTGATTTATCAGAATTTTCTTTGATTTTCAAAATATATTTTTGGTTTTCTCCGTCAGTTATCCATTCCTTCACATAAATTGTATCTGTCAGCATATTCTTTAGCTCGTCTTCATCTTTATCATAAATCGATTGTGCATTTACACCTAAAAACTTTTCTTCAGCCGACCAAGAACTTTGACCATACCAATAAAGTGCAAATATTCCGCCTGAAATTACAATCAACCCAAGTATAAAAATAAGTGAATAAAGAATTACCCTTTGCTTCAAAATCTTTTTAAATGGTTTTGCGGCTGTAATTTCATCATACTTATTATTTTCTTTTAGTACAAGCTTTTCATAGTCTTTCAACTTTTGGGAGCAATTCTCACATTCTTTTACATGTTCATCAATTTCTTTTGTGGTTTCCTCACTGCATTCTTTTTCCACATAAACAGGCAGTAAATCCTCAATAATCTTACAATTCATAATTATCCTCCTTTAATGCTGTCATAATTTTTTCTTTTGCCCTATAAAAAGTTACTCTTGCCCAAACTTCCGATTTTTCGAACAGCCTGCCAATTTCTCTATACGGCAGCTCTCCAAAAATTTTGAGCGTAAAAACTTCTTTATAAGGTTCCTCGATGGTATGTAAAATTTGATGAATTCGATAGCTTTCCTCAATGTCACAAAAAAGTTCCTCAAGGTTTTCGTTTGCAGGAGTGCTTTCTTCCAATGGGAGATTTTTGTTTTGCATTCGGCTGCAGTAATTGAAATATTCGTTCTTTGCTATTTGACAAAGCCATACCCGCATTTTGCAATTCCCTTTGAATTGCCCGATATGAAGCATTGCTTTATAAAAAGTCTCTTGTGTAAGCTCCTCTGAAAGCTCAGCATTACAAGTCAGTTTAAGCAAAAAACGATATACATCTTTTACATATAGCTTATAAATCTCATCAAAATTCGTCATTAAATCACCACCGTTCTCTTATATGACAGCCATGGAGTTGTTTTGTTACAAAAAAGAAAAAGGATGCACAAAAAGTACATCCTTTTATTATGGAGTTCTTTTCAGAACTATACTCCAAATTTATTTGTTGATACTGAAATACCAGGGCCCATTGTAGATGTAACTACGCAAGACTTAAGGTAAGTACCCTTTGCAGCAGCAGGCTTAGCCTTTGCAATAGCTTCAAGCAATGTAGTGAAGTTCTTGTCAAGCTTTTCAGCTCCGAATGAAGCCTTGCCGATTGGGCAGTGGATGATGTTTGTTTTGTCAAGACGGTACTCAATTTTACCAGCCTTTGCTTCTGTAACAGCTCTAGCAACGTCTGGAGTAACTGTACCGGCCTTAGGGTTAGGCATCAAACCACGAGGGCCTAAAACCTTACCAAGACGACCAACAAGACCCATCATATCAGGGCTTGCGATAACAACGTCAAAATCCATCCAGTTTTCTTTAGTAATCTTTTCAACTAAATCCTCAGCACCTACATATTCAGCGCCTGCGTCCTTAGCAGCTTGTACCTTATCGTCTTTGCAGAATACGCAAACACGAACTTTTTTGCCTGTACCGTTAGGTAGAACTACAGCACCACGAACCTGTTGGTCAGCGTGACGTGAGTCAACACCTAATCTGATGTGAACCTCAATAGTTTCATCAAATTTAGCTTTAGCACCCTTGCAAGCTAAATCCAATGCCTCATTAGAATCATAAAATTTTGTTTTGTCAACAAGCTTTGCACTGTCGACATATTTCTTGCCATGTTTCATTATTTTTTCCTCCCTCATAAGTGGTCAATAGCGGAGATTTTTCCTCCCACCAGCGGGTAAACTGTAAGCGTGCAATGCAGCACTTCTTCAGCCACCTTGCAGACCGAACGCCTGCAATAATATTAATCGACTACCGTAACACCCATTGAGCGAGCTGTACCAGCAATCATAGACATTGCTGTTTCAACGCTTGCTGCATTTAGGTCAGGCATCTTTTGTTCTGCAATTTTTCTGATTTGATCCTTAGTAATCTTAGAAACCTTAGTCTTGTTAGGAACGCCGGAACCGCTTTCAATTCCGCAAGCCTTCTTGATAAGAACTGCAGCAGGCGGAGTCTTTGTAACGAAAGAAAAGCTGCGGTCTGCATAAACTGTAATTACAACCGGAATAATCAATCCAACATCATTCTTTGTACGCTCGTTGAATTCCTTTGTAAAAGCCATGATGTTAACACCGTGTTGACCAAGAGCTGGTCCAACTGGTGGTGCTGGTGTAGCTTTACCAGCATTAATTTGTAGTTTTATAAAACCTACTACCTTTTGTGCCATGCTTTTTGCACCTCCATAATTTGTGGTAAATGGCGAACTAATGATATTTTAGTTCTCCCACGTGTAAGTTGGATTATACCCGACTTACATTAGTTGATAGGGCTTTTGCCCTAACTACTTACTTCCTTATTAACATTTCTGTTAATATTCGTCAAGCTTTGACACCTGCATTAAAGCAAGCGTTGCAGGGGTTTCACGCCCGAACATTGATACGACAACATCAACTGTTTGTGCATCAAGGTCGATTTTTTGAACAATCCCAACAAAGCCCTCAAGAGAGCCTCCTGAAATCTTCACGTTGTCCCCAACGCCAAAGTCAACTTCAATCTGCTTCGTTTCTGATTCAAGAGCCGCAAGCTTTTCAACTTCCTTGTCTGTCAGTGGGATTGGCTTTGACGCCGGTCCTACGAAGCCTGTAACTCCACGAGTATTTCTGACAACATACCATGAATCATCAGTCAAAATCATTTTCACAAGAACGTATCCAGGGAAAACTTTTCTTTCAACTTCTTTGGTTTTGTCATCCTTCTTTTCAAGAGCCAATTCAGTAGGCACTCGAATTTCAGGTATTAAATCGTGCAGCTTACGGTTATCTACAACCTTTTGAATTGTCTGTGCCACCTTATTCTCATAGCCGGAATAAGTGTGAATGACATACCATTTTGCAGTTTCTGACATTTCAAAATCATTCCTTTCAGAGGCAGCACCTACTTAGTAATTATGCCCCGATAGCAAGCCTTACAAGCTTTATGAAAATTGTGTCCAGACCCCAGATAAAAATACTTGCAATAACCATAGTCGTCAAAACAACTCCGGTATTGTTAGCAACTTGTTTTTTAGTAGGCCAAATAACTTTTTTGAATTCAGCTTTCAAGTCCTTAAAAAACTTAGAGAATCTATGAGTCTTTGGTTTCTTGCCATCTTTAGCAACTTTAGAAGTTTTTGCAGGTTTAGCGGATTGCTTTTTTTCCAATTCCTTAGCCATATCCTGTCAACCTCCCACTTACTTTGTTTCTCTGTGAAGAGTATGCTTGCGACAGAACTTGCAGAATTTATTCATTTCAAGCCTATCAGGGTCGTTCTTCTTATTCTTTTTTGTGTTGTAGTTGCGTTGCTTGCACTCTGTGCACGCTAATGTTACTTTAACTCTCATTTTTCGGCACCTCCTGACGAAATTAGTTCTCTTTATAAAAGAGAAACTGTCGAAGCTTAAAGGATTTGTCCTAAAAGCGTTTGCCTCCCTCAATCAAGGGCAATTTTCTTTGTACAATAAAAAAAAGCACAAAAAAATAGACCTCTTAAAGAGGTACTATTAATATAACATAAATAATATTGCTTTGTCAAGTGCCTTTTTAATATTTTTTCGGATAAGCATAATTTTCTTTTATAATGTATAATTTATAATATACATCACTCTATTCAAACGATATAATTATACATCATATATTGTGAATTGTCACATTATTTTAGTTGCATTTTTTTAAACAATATGATATGATTATATGAATTATATATCTTAATTAGGAAGGTTGATATCAAATGTCAAAAATTAAAGTTGCAGTTATTTTTGGCGGTGTTTCAAGTGAGCATGATGTTTCACTTGTTTCCGCTACAAATGTTATACAAAATCTGCCAAAGGACAAATATGAAGTTATTTGTATAGGTATTACAAAAAAAGGGCGCTGGTACTACTATCCTGGTGACGTTAATCAAATCGCATCCGGAGAATGGGAAAAGAGTTCTGACTGCACACCTGCAATACTTAGCCCTGACCCTATTCATAAGGGATTTATTAAAATTGAAGCTGACGGTACCTCCGTACAAAAGGTTGACGTGCTTTTCCCTGTTCTTCACGGAAAGAACGGTGAAGACGGTACAATACAAGGCCTTTTTGAAATGTCCGGTATACCTTATGTCGGCTGTACAACTTTAGCATCAGCTAACTGCATGGATAAAGGCGTTACTCACACAATTCTTGATGCAAACGGCATTCGCACAGCAAAATGGAAAGCTATTGTTGAATCTGAATTAAATCATCTCGACGATAAATGCAGAGAATTTGCTGACGCACTTGGCTTCCCTATGTTTGTTAAGCCTGCAAACTGTGGCTCTTCAATTGGGATTAACAAGGCAACCGACCTTGAAAGCTTAGCAAATGCGATTAAATACGCTTTTGCTCACGACAAAAAGGTTATAGTTGAGGAATTCATCACAGGTCAGGAGATAGAATGTGCTGTATTCGGGAACGAGTCACCTATCGCTTCAATTATAGGTGAAATTGCCCCTGCGAATGATTTTTATGATTATGAGGCAAAATATATTTTAGGCTCAACAAACCTATACATACCCGCAAGAATTGATGAAAAATCCTCTGACAAGGTTCGTGAAACTGCTGTCATGGCATTTAAGGCAATGGGCTGTACAGGGCTTTCGAGAGTTGACTTTTTCCTTGAAAAGGATGGCGGAATAATATTGAATGAAATTAATACTTTGCCTGGCTTTACCCCAATAAGCATGTATCCAAAGCTTATGGAGGCAATCGGGGTTCCTTACGGCGATTTGCTTGACAAATTGATCAAGCTTGCTTTTGAAAGGGCAGATATTACAATAGATTAGTTTTGCATAAAAATTTTTGGGAGGACTACAAGTGAACAATGATGCAATAGGCGTTTTTGATTCGGGAATTGGCGGGCTTACTGCTGTTAAGGAATTAAACGAGCTTCTTCCTAACGAGAATATTATTTATTTCGGGGATACAGCCAGAATTCCTTATGGAACAAGAAGTAAAGAAACTATTATTAAATACACAAATCAGGCTACTAATTTCCTGAAAAGCCATAAAGTTAAAATGATTATTATCGCTTGTGGAACTGCAAGTTCAGTTTTAAACGCTTGTGAGCCGATAACCGAAATTCCTTTTACTGGTGTAGTGCTCCCCGCCGTTCAGGCGGCATGCGGTGCAACAAGGCTTGGCAAAATTGGTGTAATCGGCACTCCCGCAACAATAAAAAGCGGCAGTTATGGAAAAGCAATACGCACAATCCGTCCTGACACCTTTGTTGCAGGTAATCCATGTCCGCTGTTTGTTCCTTTGGTTGAAAACGGTTTTGTGGGGAAGAATAATGAAGTTGCAAGGCTTGTAGCAAAACAATATCTTGCACCGATTATTGCTGAAAAGGTTGATACGCTGATACTTGGCTGTACACATTATCCTCTTTTAGAGGACATCATCGCCGACATAATGGGTGATGGCGTAACCTTGATTTCTGCTGGAAAAGAAGCCGCAAAATACGCAAGTGCCATACTGACCGAAAAGGAACTGCTTTCCGACAGAACAGATTTGGGGACAAACGAATTCTATGTCAGCGATAGCGTGGAAATGTTCACCGACAATGCAAAACACTATCTCGGTCACCCTGTTACAGGGGCAGTACATAAAGTGGATATTGATACACTTTAATACAATATTACAAACTTTTAATTTACTACCGATCAAAAAACTACGGATATCTATGAAGTTAATTTAGATAAAAGAGAAGCTGGTTATGAATAAATGTAAGTATTGTAATAAAGAACTCGATTTTAATTATACATACTCATAATTCAGGAGTTTCCACTGAGGACTTTAATACATTATATCAAGGACTAAATCCCCCCAAAAGGAGAAAAAAATTGAAAAAAAAAGTTTTAATTAATCTCACAAGCATTCAAACCGTTGACAAGGAAAGCACCGAGACTGAGCTTATTACCGAGGGTAAGCTTGAAACAATTGACGGCGGTTATGTCATAAGCTATGATGAGTCCGAAGCCACAGGCTTTAAAGGCTCAAAGACCATTTTGACCTGCAAGGGCAACGAATGGGCAAGTGTTGATAGAGTGGGCAAAGCAAGCTCAAACTTAATCATTGAAAAAGGAACAAAGCACCATTGCCACTACGGTACTCCGTTTGGCGATTTTACAGTTGGGATTTACGCTCATTCAATAATTAACGAGCTAGCCTCAACAGGTGGGAAGCTTTATTTAAAATATACTGTCGATATCAATTCAAGCTATATTTCAGACAATGAAATACTGATTGTAATTTAGTGCGGAGTACCTATGCGGTATGACGTGTTTTGTTTATGAAGTACCTGTATTTTTTGCACGCGGATATAAAAAATATAATAGAATTAAAAATAATTTTTATAGGAGAATACGAAATGTCTAACCTAATCAAGCAAGCATCAGATGAAATGCGTGAAATAATTTTAAGCTCTTTGGGGAATTTGGTTTCAAAGGGCGAAGTTCCTGCTGATGCAATTCCTGTTTTTAATGTTGAAATCCCTAACGATATATCTCACGGTGACTTTGCAACAAACGTTGCTATGGTTTGTGCAAAGACTTTTAAGCTGCCTCCGCGCAAAATTGCTGATTTGATTTGCGAAAATGCTGTTTTGGACGGAAGTTTTTTTGAAAAGGTTGAAGTTGCAGGTCCTGGGTTTATCAACTTCTTCTTAGGGAAACGATGGTTTTCAATGGTTGTCGGGAATGTTGTTTCAGAGGGGAAAAATTACGGGAAAACCTATACCGGAAACAACAAAAAGGTAATGGTTGAATTCGTTTCAGCAAATCCAACAGGTCCTATGCACATCGGGAATGCTCGCGGCGGTGCAATCGGCGACTGTCTGGCAAGCGTTTTATCATGGGCTGGCTATGATGTTTCCCGCGAATTTTATGTAAATGATGCAGGTAATCAGATTGAGAAATTTGCAACCTCACTTGAGGTTAGGTATTTACAGCTTTATAAAGAGGGCGTGGTTCTCCCTGAGGACGCATATCAAGGAGCAGACATTGCTGTCCATGCAAAGAATTTTGCAGACATACATTGCGACAAATATGTCGAAGCATCTTCAGAAGAACGCAGAAAAGCTTTGGTCGATTTTGCACTTCCTCTAAATATTGCAAAGCTTGAAAGTGATTTAATGCAATATAGAATTAAATATGACGTTTGGTTTTTGGAAAGCACCTTGCATAGTGGCGGAAAGGTTCTTGAAATCGTGGACAAGCTTAAAGAAAAAGGCTTGACCTTTGAACAAGAGGGCGCAATTTGGTATAAATCCACCGAATTCGGAGCAGAAAAAGATGACGTTTTGGTTCGTGCAAATGGTATTCCTACTTATTTCGCAGCTGATATTGCATATCACTATAATAAATTTATTGACAGAGGCTTTGATAAGGTTATCGATGTTTGGGGTGCTGACCACCACGGACACGTTGCACGTCTGAAAGGTGCTATGGAGGCTCTTGGGATTGAGTCCAGTCGTCTTGACGTTGTTCTTATGCAGATGGTCCGCTTGATGCGTGACGGCGAGTTGGTTAAGGTTTCAAAGCGTACAGGGAAGTCAATCACACTAGTAGATTTACTTGAGGAAGTTCCAATTGACGCTGCCCGTTTTTTCTTTAATCTGAGGGAAGCAAACAGCCATTTCGACTTTGATTTAGGACTTGCAATTGAGCAATCCTCACAAAACCCTGTTTATTACGTTCAATATGCTCATGCAAGAATTTGCTCAATACTCACAAACCTTGAGGGTGAGGGCATTGTTGCTCGTGACTTAAAGCTTAATGACTATAATATTCTGACAGCACCTGAAGAAATTGAATTAATTCGTCACCTTGCAACACTTCCTGCTGAAATTGATGATGCCGCTAAGATTTATGACCCAGCAAGAATTACAAAATACAGTGTGGATTTGGCAACAAAATTCCACAAATTCTATACAGCCTGTCACGTTAAGGGCGAAGAAGATAACTTACAGCAAGCAAGGCTTTCCCTTTGTAAGGCTGTCAAAGTTACATTAGAGAACTGCTCTGAAATTTTAAAGATTGATTGTCCTGACTCAATGTAATGAAAGAGTTATTTTAACGGATAATATTTTAATCTTATTTTTGTCAGCGTTACAATTTATATGCTTATAGGACAATTTTTTTTGATATTCATTATTAAAATAAAACAAAAGAGAAAGGAAAAAATTATGGAAAACCCTGTACCCATAAAGACGCCATTAATTCTTGATTCAAGTAACGAAGCCTTTATCAGAGGAGAAATATCATCACTGGGTATGCAAATTGAGCCTTTTGGAGAAAGTTCATTTTCAGAAATGCTTGGCATCTTCAAACAAAAAGCTAAAGCTAAAAAACAAGAGGGTGCTGCTTATTTTGTTATTGACGAAATACCATCAATGACCGAAATGCGCGTAGCTGTGATTGCCTGCAAAAAGTTTTCTTTACCGATTTATGTTATTGCTTCTGTCGATGAATTCGGCTTTACATCAACCGGCTCGCCTGCTCTTTCTTTATTAATAGCATTACAGGGGATGGATATTTCAGCGTTCGGGCTGGACTGCTCACAAAATACCGAAAAAATGCTTGAAATTATCAAAGGACTTGCACCTTATTCTAAAATTCCGCTAATTGCGGATTTTGGCAGCATGAAGCCTGATGAAATTCAAAGTAATATCATTCCTTTTCTCGAAAGTGGCGTGGAAATAATATTTGGCCGTTTCGGAAATCAAATTGAAATGTTGCAAAAAACTATACATGCTTTTGATTTTTCGGCTGTTTCGATTGAGAAACAGGATATCAGCTTAATTTTAGCGAGTGAAACACAGGTCTTCTATCTTTCAGCTGACGGAATTGAGAGCAGCAAGCCGCTTAACTGCTACGTTGATATGGCAGACGAGCTTCTAGAGCTTTCTGACACTAATATGGATGTCATCACGATTGAAATTTTATCTCCTGATGATGCTTATCAATTCAGCCAAAATGAACATATGGCACGACTTCCTGTTATGTTCAAGTCAGATAATGACTTGTCTTTGAAGTCTGCATTACTTTTGTATAATGGCAGGGCAATGATAGACAGCAATTGTGCTATTCCTGAAGAAACCTTGAAAAAAATTGCCGATAAATACGGTGCTGTTATTTACTAGAATGACAAAAAGCAAAAGAGGGACACTATGAAAAAAGCTATACTTTGCATACTTATTGCCTCATTACTTACATTAGCTGCCTGCAGCACAAAAACTAGTGTCACAACTTCCGGTGATTCAGTTGTTACTACTGCCAGCACAGCGGATAAATCTATCCCAAAATTCAATGGCGTTTATTACGCTAATCCTCGCTTTGGATATTCAATTTTTTATTCAGATTTATTCACATCAAGCAAAGAAAGTGACAACAGTGACGGAATTACTTTGACATCGGACGATGCAGCAATGACAATTTGGGGCATGAATAACGCAAACGATGAAAATTTTTCGGATACTTTTAAGGGAATTTTGAAACAGTATGAGAAAACTAAAACCATAGTTAATACTGATACATTTTTCGCCTTTACCTTTGAAAAGGACGGGAAATTGGGTTACTATTATCAAGCTATTTCGAGTGACAACACCAAGTGGATTGGCTTTGAGCTGACATATCCTGCCCCAAAGCAAGCTATGTTTGAGAATTATGCAAACAAGATGCAAAATAGTTTTCATTTTGTGCAGTCTGGTATGGATGATACTTCTGACACACAGACCACCTCTGCAACAAATCAATCAGCGACCACTACCGCTGAAACTACTACTAAATAATTTTTACTATGATTTCATTTTATTAAATCATAGTAAAAATTTAAAAGCATATGACGCTATTCTTATGTTTTAACAATAAAAAAACCTCCTTGTAATTAAACAAGGAGGTTTTTATTTGTATTATATTAGCCCATTACAACTTCAACAGTATGTGTTCCATTTTCAAATACTGGCAGAATATTGCCCTCAATAGCCTTACCGTCAACAGTAACAGCCTTGATGCCCTTAGAAATGTGGTTTGGATTCTTAACTGTAATGTCATATGTTGCACCACGATAGAAACGTGAAGCCTTGAATCCGTCCCAAGCCTTAGGGATTGATGGATCAATCTTTAGTCCGTCCCATTCAGGAATGATACCTAAAATGAATTGTGATATAGCAACAAAGTTCCAAGCAGCAGTACCTGTCAGCCAGCTGTTCTTAGCCTCACCGTGACGGCCGGCATCCTTACCAGCAATCATTTGAGCGTAAACATAAGGCTCTGTGCGGTGTAAATCAGAAATTTCCTCCAAGTATGCAGGAGCAATCTTTGAATAATATTCAAATGCCAAATCTCCACGGCCGATAGCAGCCTCTGCACAAATTATCCAAGCATTGTTGTGGCAGAAGATACCTGCATTTTCTTTATATCCACCTGGATATGTTGAAATCTCACCGTATTCAATATAGTATTTTGTGAATGCAGGGTTGTTCAATACAAGGCCATATTTTGAGTCAAGATATTTCTTAACGCTGTCAAGTGTCTTAACATCCAAGCCCTGTTCTTTCCCAAGACCTGACATAACGCAGAAGCCTTGTGGTTCAATGAAGATTTTGCCCTCTTCGCACTCGTGTGAGCCAACCTTGTGACCAAAGTCGTCATAAGCACGCAAGAACCATTCGCCGTCAAAGCCGTATTCCATGATAGTCTTTGCCATCTTGTCAATTTCAGCTTGAGCAGCAACGGCAGCAGCAGCATCGCCGCGTTTTTTACATAAAGCGACATATTCAGGACCGATAAATGTGAACATACCTGCAACCATTACTGATTCAGCAACCTTACCGTCCTTAGATGTTGAAGTCTGGAAGCTTTCGCCAGGAGTGCTTGAGAAGCAGTTTAGGTTCAAGCAGTCATTCCAGTCAGCGCGTCCGCTCAATGGCAAGCCATGAGGTCCTAAATTCTCAACAATATGATAGAAGCTTTGCTTCAGGTGGTGCATCATTGTTTGTGCCTTGGATTCATCGTTATCATAAGGAACCATTTCGTCAAGGATTGAGTAATCCCCTGTTTCCTTGATATATGAAGCAGTTGATAAAATCATCCATAGTGGGTCGTCAGAGAAATTCCCGCCGACTTCGTCATTACCCTTTTTAGTCAAAGGTTGGTATTGATGATAACATCCACCGTCCTCAAGCTGTGTAGCAGCAAGGTCAAGAATTCTTTCTCTTGCACGCTCAGGAATTTGGTGAACGAAACCAAGTAAGTCTTGGTTTGAGTCTCTAAAGCCCATTCCACGTCCGATTCCGCTTTCAAAATATGATGCTGAACGTGACATATTGAATGTAACCATACATTGATATTGATTCCAGATATTTACCATTCTGTTCAATTTATCGTCAGAAGTCTGAACTGTATATTTTGATAGAAGGTCGTTCCATGTTTTCTTTAGGTCAACCAAAGCGGCATCAACCTTAGCGGTTGTGTTGTACTTTGCCATCATTTCAACAGCAGTGGTTTTGTTCATTGAGCCATCTGCATTCCACTTGTTGTCGCCATTCTCAACATAGCCAAGAATGAATATGTAATCCTTGCTCTCTCCTGCCTCAAGTGTAATCTCTAAGCAATGTGAAGCTATTGGTGACCAACCATCAGCAACTGAATTGCTTGGCTTTCCAGCAACAACAGTCTGTGGGTTTTCAAAGCCATTATAAAGTCCCATGAAGCTTTCTCTGTCTGTATCAAAGCCTGCGATAGGTGCATTAACTGAATAGAAAGCAAAATGATCACGACGTTCTTTGTATTCAGTCTTGTGGTAAATAACTGAACCGTCAATTTCAACTTCACCTGTATTGAAGTTTCTTTGGAAGTTTGTGGAGTCGTCCTGCGCATTCCATAAGCACCATTCCAGGAAAGAAAATAGCTTGATTGTTTTCTTCTGGCTGCCCTCATTTTTGATAACAACCTTTTGAATTTCGCCATTAAAATCTTGAGGAACAAAGAATGTCACTTCTGTTGAAACATCATTTCTCTTTCCCTTTATGACTGTATAACCCATGCCATGACGACATTCATAGCTGTCAAGCTCTGCTTTAACAGGTGACCATCCCGGTGACCAAATATCATCATTGTCGTTAATGTAGAAATAACGTCCACCCATATCAACAGGGACATTGTTGTAACGATAACGAGTGATTCTGCGAAGTCTTGCGTCCTTGTAGAAATGATATCCGCCTGCTGTATTTGAAATCAGCGAAAAAAAGTTTTGTGTGCCAAGATAATTTATCCATGGATAAGGGGTTTTAGGGGAAGTGATGACATATTCTTTATTAGAATCGTCGAAAAAACCATACTTCATAATGCATACCTCTTTAATAAAATTTTATTACTTAAACGTTTTAGTTGATAACCTAATTATACAATATTAAACGTTTTCGGTCAAGTGACTTTTGAACTGTATTTCTAACAAAAATACAGACTTTTTATCGTTAGAATTATACAATTGCAATACTATAATATCATGCCTTGGTATAAAAATGCTGATATGCAGTAAAGCTCTCTTTAGGTGAAAGCTCCTCATAGCCTGTTGCATTATCAGGGAGTAAAAGATTAGGCGCATTAATCATCCATGTAATTGGCTCCGGACAGAAATAGCCTTTGTTCCCCCACTCATTCCAGATAATCCAGAATTTATATTCATCGCCTGTTTCGTAGAAAATTTTCTTCCCATTGGAAATGTCCTCAGCAACTGCACCATGGAAGTCCTCATCGTCCAGCTTGAATGTTTCAGCAAAATACATATCGTTATCAATACTTGTTGTTGCTGAATTAATTGTGCCCTCTTTGTATTGATTATCGTAATCGGTTAGTGCTAACAATCTTTCAGTTGGCAGACATCTTTCGTTAAGCTCACACTTTTCGCCCACTGGAATACGCAGGCGAATGTTGCTGACATCTCCTCCGTCAACGAATGGTGCATTGATTGTGGTATGTGAACAAAGCCCTAACGGTAACATTTTTTCTGACAGATTTGTCATAGTGACAAATTGCTCTAATCCGCTTTCAGATAAAATATATGTAAACTCTGCCTTGAATTCAACAGGAAAGAATTTATAGCACTCGTCATTCTTGTCATAAATATATTCGGTTTTAACGATTGCACTGTCATTTTCCACTTGAATTTTTTTGACAGTATGCTTACGTTTATGTAAAAAGCCATGAAGATAATTATACAGCGGTTTCCCCTCATTAATCGGGAAATAATAAACATCGTCAGATGTTTTAAGTTCTCCTCTGTCAAGCCTGTTTGGAAGAAAAAGCGTCGGGAAACCATAAACCTCCGGAGATGACTTTATTGTCTCAATTGAAACGTTTTCGTTAAAACGAAAAACCTCAATATTATTTATTGTATCCCTAAGCCTTAGCATACTACTTCCGATTTCAGGTGCAAGCAGAGCATAATACCCTCCTGCACTTAGCTCGACACAAGGCATGCCTTGATAGGAAGCTTCTCTTGCGAAAATTTCTTTTTTCATAGAAATAATCTCCTTATTAAATTTTAAGTATTATCAAACTGCCAAAAATCAACCGTCATACTTACGGATACGCAATTCTATACCCATCTTGCTTGCCAACGCCTTGCAGCGATTAATCTCATCCTTTGAAATAACATCGACAACAGTAAATAGCACTCTCGGAACAGCTTTCTTACAATCCTCTGCAAATTTCAGCATTGCCTCAAAAGATTTAATACCAAAGCATGGCTGTGTAACACGCAGATATTCGTCAGGTGTACCTGCATTTAAGCTGATTGATACAATATCAATTATATCCTTCAAAGACTGTGCAGTAGGCTTTTCGTTGATTAAATCCGACAAGCCGTTAGTATTAATTCTAAGTGGTGTTTTTGTAATGGTTTTTAGATATTTACCCACATTAACAATTGTATCAAGCCTCTCTAAAGGCTCGCCATATCCGCAAAAGACAATTTCTTTGTATTTTGATAAATCATATTTCTCGAAATCTGCAATAATTTGTTCATCGGTAGGCTCATTATCAAGCCATAAACTGTCAGAGCCATACGCTCCGTCGCCATTATTCCTGATGCAAAAAATGCAAGCACAAGGGCAGCGGTTTGTAATGTTCACATAAAGCTTATCCTCAACCACATAAAGTATTGTCATAACTATGAATCATTCCTTTCTGGCACTGTACTGTAAAGGCACAAAGCACCGTGAAAAAAGCTGTGGCTCATTTCTACCGAAGGAGGAGCGTTCTCCTATTGCAGATTGTTTTTTTAACAAAAATCAATTAAAATAATTATACTCTGTTTTCAGCGGAAAATCAATTGTATAAAAAAACAAATTTTTTTAGAATAAATTATA
>OCTV010000500.1_pt1 | contig 15616 bp, 9 predicted proteins | sample 1539101 | NCBI WGS metagenome assembly OCTV01 (sample SAMEA3991422, study PRJEB22521) | metagenome | biome: anthropogenic terrestrial biome; feature: sewage plant; material: sludge | place: Sweden | collected 2012-09-26 | reverse complement strand
TAATGTTACTGTTGCATTATCTTGTGCAGCATAAGTATAACCGCTTTCTGCTACATCTGCTGTAGTAGTAGCTGTCTGTGCGGCACCGAATGTGTAACCATACAATCCCAATTTTGACCAGTTAGCGAAGAGGAAATATGTCTTACCTGCCTTTACATCGAATGAATAACAAGTGGCAGCTTTCTGATAGACAAAGTAACCACCGTCTGTAGTAGACTCTACCTTTTCTGCATAGTTCCCATTATAATCACTACCGATGGTTGCCCTGAGTGCTTTTTTGGCATCATCATTAAGTTTAGCTACTGGAAGGTCTACTACACCATTCGTTTTAGTGTATACAGCCTTCTGTGGTACACCGAATTCATCTATGAAGTAAAGAGTACGTCTTGTTTTCAGTTGGCCATAAGTATCAGGATTTGCAACATCATCACTTTCTATACGTCCGTTCTGCATCAGATATACTGATAAGTGACCGTCTACTGTCGGTTCAAATTTATAATAGGTACCGCGGCAAGGCAGACTTGCTATACCTTGAGTTTTACTATCATAAAAATCAATCTGTTCATTCTTAGCATCATTTGTACAGTCTGATACATAAGTAGTATAACCATCTAATGGATGGAACAGATTAGAAGGATCTGTTACTGATTTTTTCCATGCATCTGTATGTCCATTATCTTTGGTATCATCGGTATCAATAGTATAGTAATTATAATTCTTATCTCCATTCGTATGTAATGACTCTGTATCAACCTTCTTAGCATTAGCCTCAGACAACCAACCACCATACATCATTGTGATACCATTAATGTTTGTAACATGCTGATGTACATAAGGAGTATAAGTTGGAATTTCTTTCTTATCAGGAGTGAAAGAGTAACCAGCAAAAGCTAAATTCTCACAAGAAAGACCTACTATATAATAATTTTTATAAGGTTCTACTTTGAAAGTTAAAGTACATGGATAAAAATTTATTGCATCACCCGTTGAATATATTTTAGCATAATTATTTTCAGCTTTTTTTGGATCATTTGCTGATGTAGATCCACCTGGATAATATGTTACACCATTATATACGACAGAATAACCTTTTATTGTTGTTCCATCATCTGGAAGAACATAAAGTTTTTTGGTACCTGTAACGTCTACTTTGAGAGCCATCTTCAAAGTGATTGTCCCATTGACATAACTTCTAAGTTTATAATAACATCCAGAAGTAGGATAGGTATTTTCCTTATATTTATTATAATCACAATCACCTTGAGCATGACAATAATATGCTCCATCGGTTAATCCTTTAAGTGTTTCAGCGGCTTCCCAAGTTTCTCCAGAACCAATTACAATAGAAACATTAGCCGATGTATGGAATTCCTGTCCAGCTGTAATCGTTTGCCCTTCCGTGAAGGTCAACGTTTCTTGAGCCATTATACTGTTTGCGCCCACAGCTAAAAGGAACGAAACAATAGTCACCTTTAAAAATTTAAAATACATAATAGTTTAAAAACTTAGAGTTAATTAATTATCTTATTTATTTCTAGTAGATTAATTGCTTAATTGTTATCCTACTGAATTATGATTGCAAAGGTATACATTATATTTAAATAAGAAAAATATTCAGTCGAAAAATTAAATTAATTTACATTAGCAAGGAATATAAGTTAAAATAATAATAAAATTAGGCAACAAACGATAATCTTCCAAAAAATTACTGGTTAAATGACGTATTTAGGTAAGATAATGGCAGTATTTGGCAAAATAGTATTATAAACTTATTTTTTAATGTACTATCTTTGCACCAGAATTAATAGATATGATAAAAGTGATAAATATAGATTCATTTAATTTAAGACAATAAGGTTAATTTAAAAAAGTAAATAGTTCTTCATGTGAGATTTGTTATCAGGATGAAATAGGGTAATACCGTGAGGGCATCACCCTATTTTTTTATGATTAATTTTGCCGTTCCGAATAAATAGAGTAATTTTGCACACAATATTAATAATTATTATAATAATGGATTACAATTTCAGAGAAATCGAAAAGAAATGGCAACAGAAATGGGTCGAGAATAAGACCTATCAGGTAACTGAAGACAAATCACGCAAGAAATTCTACGTACTCAATATGTTCCCTTATCCATCGGGCGCAGGACTCCATGTAGGTCATCCGCTGGGATATATCGCTTCTGATATATATGCACGCTACAAACGGCTGCAGGGATTCAACGTACTCAACCCGATGGGATATGATGCCTACGGACTGCCGGCAGAGCAATATGCCATACAGACAGGACAGCATCCCGCCATCACGACGGTGAACAATATCAACCGCTATCGTGAACAGTTGGACAAGATAGGTTTCTCGTTCGACTGGGACAGGGAAGTACGCACCTGCAATCCAGATTATTATAAATGGACCCAGTGGGCTTTCGAGAAGATGTTCAATTCTTATTATGACAACAATCTCAAGAAAGCGCAACCTATCGATACACTCATCGAACATCTGAAGGCTAACGGTACAAACGGCATCAATGCCGCCTGCAGCGAAGAACTGAATCTGTCAGCAGCAGAGTGGGGGAGCATGAGCGAGAAAGAACAGCAACAGATACTGATGAACTATCGTATCGCTTATCTGGGTGAGACGATGGTCAACTGGTGTGCCGGTCTGGGTACCGTACTTGCCAACGATGAGGTGGTAGACGGCGTTTCTGAGCGCGGCGGCTATCCTGTCGTTCAACAGAAGATGCGCCAGTGGTGCCTCAGGGTGAGCGCTTATTCTCAGAGACTGCTCGACGGTCTGGAGACAGTGGAGTGGACAGATTCCATCAAGGATACACAGCGCAACTGGATCGGTAGGAGCGAAGGTACCGAGGTGGTGTTCGATGTGAAAGACAGCGACGTGAAATTCACGATATTCACTACACGTGCCGATACCATGTTCGGTGTCACATTTATGGTTCTCGCCCCCGAAAGCGAATATGTGGCTCAGGTCACTACCGCCGAACAGCAGAAGGCCGTCACCGATTATGTGGAAGCTACCAAGAAGCGTACAGAGCGCGACCGTATCTCCGACCGTAAGGTGACAGGTGTGTTCACCGGTTCGTATGCCGTCAATCCGTTTACCGGCGACGCCATTCCTATCTGGGTGAGCGATTATGTACTGGCCGGTTACGGTACGGGAGCCATCATGGCTGTACCTGCCCACGACAGTCGCGACTATGCTTTCGCCCGTCATTTCTCTCTGCCTATCATTCCTCTGATCGAGGGTTGTGATGTTTCGGAAGAGAGTTACGACGCAAAGGATGGTATCGTATGCAATTCTCCGCGCAAGGATGTGAAACCGTATATCGACTTCAGTCTGAACGGACTGACCGTCAAGGAGGCTATCGCCGCCACCAAGAAATATGTGAAGGAAAACAAACTCGGAAGGGTGAAGGTCAACTATCGTCTGCGCGATGCTATCTTCTCCCGTCAGAGATATTGGGGCGAGCCGTTCCCTGTCTATTACAAGGACGGAATGCCTTATATGATTCCGGCCGACAAACTGCCGCTCGAACTGCCTGAGATTGACAAGTATCAACCTACCGAGACAGGCGAACCGCCATTGGGAAGAGCTAAGAAATGGGCTTGGGACAGTGAGAACGGACAGGTGGTGGACAAGTCGCTAATCGACAATAAGACCATCTTCCCTATCGAACTGAATACCATGCCTGGTTTCGCCGGTTCATCGGCTTACTATCTGCGCTATATGGACCCGCACAACGACAAGGCTCTCGTAGCCAAGGATGTAGACGAGTACTGGCAGAATGTGGACCTGTATGTAGGTGGTACCGAACATGCCACCGGTCACCTGATCTATTCCCGTTTCTGGAATAAGTTCCTGCACGATTATGGTTATTCATGCCAGGAAGAACCGTTCCACAAACTGGTCAACCAGGGTATGATACAGGGACGCAGCAATTTCGTCTATCGTATCAACGACGACGATCACGACAAGGCACCTGTATTCGTGTCGCTCGGACTGAAAGACAAATACAGTGTCACCCCTATCCATGTGGATGTCAACATCGTCCATGGTGATGTGCTGGATGTGGAGGCGTTCAAAAACTGGCGCCCTGAATACCACAACGCCGAGTTTATCCTCGAAGGCGACAAGTATGTCTGCGGCTGGGCTGTAGAGAAGATGTCGAAGAGTATGTTCAATGTAGTCAATCCTGATATGATTGTAGAGAAATATGGTGCCGACACACTGCGTCTGTACGAAATGTTCCTCGGTCCGGTAGAGCAGAGCAAACCATGGGATACCAACGGTATCGACGGTTGCCACCGTTTCCTGAAGAAATTCTGGGGACTCTTCTACAACAACCGTTCGGACGAGTTTATGCCCAACGATGAAGAAGCCACTGCAGACCAGTTGAAGAGTGTTCATAAACTGATCAAGAAGGTGACTCAGGACATAGAGAATTTCTCCTACAACACCAGTATCTCAGCCTTTATGATCTGCGTCAACGAACTGTCACAGTTGAAATGCCGCAACAAGTCTCTGCTGAAGGATATCGTCATACTCATCACACCGTTTGCCCCCCATATCGCCGAAGAACTATGGTCGGCCATGGGAGAGAAGGGTAGTGTATGCGATGCAGCATGGCCAGCTTACGACGAGAAATATCTCGTGGAGAGCACGATGGCACTCACTATCTCGTTCAACGGAAAAGCCCGTTTCCAGATGGAATTCGCCGCTGATGCCGACAACGGCAGCATCGAGAAAGCCGTTTTGGCCGACGAGAGGTCTCTCAAGTATATCGGCGATAAGAATGTAGCTAAAGTGATCATAGTACCCAAGCGCATCGTAAATGTCGTAATCAAGTAATATATATGACTATCTATAAATCATTATGGAATGAGGTCAGGGATTATCTGATGATAACCCTTGGCCTCATGCTGTATACATTCGGTTGGACCATGTTCCTGTTGCCCTACCAGATTGTAACAGGAGGTGTGACCGGTATCGCAGCCATCATATTCTATGCTACCAAGATCCCTATTCAGAACAGTTACTTCATCATCAACCTGGTGCTGATTCTCATCGCTCTGAAAATACTGGGATTCAAGTTTATGGTAAAGACCGTCTATGCCATTCTGGTATTGTCGGTATTGCTCTGGGCCACTCAGAAATACATGATCGGTACCGACGGCAAGATGATGCAGGTATTGGGTCCCGGACAGGACTTCATGTCGCTCATCATCGGTTGTTCTATGACCGGTACGGCCTTGGCTATCGTGTTCCTCAACAACGGTAGTACAGGTGGTACGGATATCGTGGCAGCCATCGTCAACAAGTATCACAACATATCCCTCGGCCGTGTACTCATCTTTGTCGATCTGATCATCATCGGCAGTACCATTCCTATTTTCGGCGACTGGCGCAAGGTGGTGTTCGGTCTGGCTACGATGGTGATAGAGAATTACGTTCTCGACCGTGTGATGAACGCCCGCAGAGAGTCGGTACAGTTTATGATATTCAGCAAGAAATATCAGGAGATAGCCAATGCCATCGGTACAGAGATGGACCATGGTGTCACCATCCTCGACGGACACGGATGGTACACCGGCAAGAGAGTGAGGGTGCTCTGTATCCTGGCCAAGAAACGAGAGAGTGTCTATATCTTCCGACTCATCAAGACGATAGACCCCAACGCCTTTGTCAGTCAGAGTAGTGTCATCGGTGTCTTCGGAGAAGGATTCGATGCCATCAAAGTGAAAGTACCAAAAGTAAAAGAATGAAAATAGTATTTGCCACCAACAATAAGAATAAACTGCGTGAGATCAAGGATATCCTGGGAGATACGTTTGAGATCGTGTCGTTGCAGGACATAGGATGTGATGTGGATATTCCGGAGACATCCAGCACCCTCGAAGGTAACGCCTTGCAGAAAGCGCAGTATGTATACGACCATTATCATCTCAATGTGTTTGCCGACGATACCGGTCTGGAAGTGGATGCCCTGGGCGGTGCCCCTGGTGTCTATTCGGCCCGTTACGCGGGTGGAGAAGGTCATGACAGTGAAGCCAATATGGCAAAACTTTTGCATGAATTAGGAGATAATAACAATCGCAGTGCAAGATTTCGCACTGTTATTGCGTTAATAATGAAGAGGAGCGACAGCGACCAACCTGAAATTCATGAATTCGAGGGTAGGATAGAGGGTTCCATTTCCAAAGAAAAGAAGGGGAATGCCGGTTTCGGCTATGATCCGATATTCGTGCCCGACGGTTATGAGGAGTCGTTCGCCCAACTGGGTGAGGATGTCAAGAACACCATATCCCACAGGGCCAGAGCTGTCAGGAAACTCGTAGATTATCTGAAATAATTCATACCTGTCTTTATGAGAAAATATATCATCTTATTACTGTGTTCTCTTTTTGCTGTACTGAAAGCGGACGCAACGGCTCTGGGCATTTGGACTGCCTATCCTGCCTTCTACGGTGTCACCGAAATAGTACCCGCCGGGGATGATATATTTGTACTGAGCAGCACCAATCTGTATTCATATAACGTCAAGGACAATTCCGTCACCACTTATGACAAGACGAAGCAGCTCAGCGACAGTCATATTTCGCATATCGCATGGAACAGCAGTGCCCACAAACTGATTATCGTTTACAGCGACTATAACATTGATATCATGGACGCTGCCGGGAATGTGGACAACCTGTCCGACTATTACAATAAGACGATGACGGAAGACAAGACCGTAAACAGTGTCATGGTCTACGGCATCTATGCTTATCTGTCCACGGGATTCGGAGTTGTCAAGGTCAATATGAAAGATGTAGAGATCAGTGAAACATACAATCTCGGTTTCAATGTCATATATACGGCTGTCAACGGCAGTAATATCTATGTGCTTGCAAACGGCAACAACGTATATCAGGCATCGTTGTCGGCCAACCTGCTTGATAAGAACAGTTGGACCGCCGCCTCTTATTCCGATACAGGCAGTTTCTTCGACACAAGCAGCAAGACGTTCGTCTACGACAGTACCAACAAATGCTACTGGACGAGCAACAGTGATGGTAAACTGATATCCGAAACCCGGAACACCGACGGCACCTATACGGTCACATCGAGCGGTGTGATACCCGACGGACCCAAATACAACTATTTCAATTTCATGAAAGTATATAACAACACTTTATATACTTGCGGTGGAGGACGAAATTCACTGGATTCTTATTACCGACCGGGTACCATCCAGGTATTCAGTGACAACTGGAATATCTATCAGGACCAACTCGATTCCATCACCGGTGCTTCTTATCAGGACATTTCAGCCGTCGACATCGACCCGACCGACAACACACACCTGTTCGCCAGTTCATCAAGATCCGGATTATACGAATTCAAGAACGGGAAATACGTCCATCATTTCTCCGTCGGAAACAGTTTGCTGCATTCCGCCGTGATAGGAAGCGACGGTACCGAAAACGTCAGTTATGTACTGGTCAACAGTATGGCTATCGACAAGAGCGGGAATGTATGGATGCTCAACAGTCAGGCTACAAGCAGTCTGGTGGAATATTCCAAAGACGGTGAGTGGATAGACCGCAACAACAGTGAACTGATGTCTACAAGCACCACCAGTTATGGGAATCTGAGAGGGATGATGTTCGACAGCAACCAACTATTGTGGTTTGTCAATGACCACTGGGGTTATCCGGCGCTGTTCAAGTACAACACATCCACCAATGTCATCAAGACATACAGCAGTTTTGTAAACCAGGACGGTAAAGTATTAAGTTTAACAAAAGGTGTACACTGCGTCAGTGAAGACCTCGACGGCAATATATGGATAGGAACCGATGTAGGACCTTTGCTGCTTACCCTGTCGAATATCAACAACAGCAATGATGTCTTCACTCAGGTGAAAGTGCCTCGCAACGACGGAACCTCTTATGCCGACTATTTATTGAGCGGTGTGGACATTACATGCATGGCCGTCGACGGCGCCAACCGCAAATGGTTCGGTACCAGCAGCAACGGTGTCTATCTCATCAGTGCCGACAATCTCACACAGATACATCATTTCTTATCTACCAACAGTGTTCTGTTGTCGGATAACATAGAATCCATCGCCATCAACCAGCAGACGGGCGAAGTATATTTCGGTACCGACAAAGGTCTGTGTTCCTATATGAGCGACGCCACGGCATCTTCTGACGACATGACCAAGGATAACGTATATGCATATCCCAATCCTGTCAGTCCCGATTACACCGGACTGATCACGGTTGTAGGACTTTCATTCAATGCTGACGTGAAAATAGTATCATCCAATGGTACTATCGTATCTGAGGGACGCAGCAACGGTGGATCGTTTACCTGGGACGGAAAAGATAAAAACAGTAAACGGGTGGCATCAGGGATTTACTTTGTCGAAACAGCAAAGCAAGACGGTAGTAAAGGTACTGTATGTAAAATCGCGATGATTAAATGAAAAAGTATACTTATATTATTATAAGCGTTTTCGTCATCTTACAACTGATTATATTATTTGTTTTCGGTTACACCCCTTACCCCGATAGCGACAGTTATATCCGGATAGCCCGTCATTGTGTCGATATGGGGCAACCATATCCCGTCACCTCCGATTTCGGTTCATTGTCTTTTATATGGAATGTAGGTGCCATCAATGCCGTAGCACTGTCATTATACCTGTTCCGTTCCGTCGTACCGCTTCTTATTCTATATACCCTGATGAAGGGAGCCACCGCTTATCTGTTATATCAGATAGCCCATATCCTGTTTAAGGAGAAAGTAGCTTTTATCACCTTGATATTATACGTCATCTATCCTGCCAATTATGGTGAAGCCACATCCACCTTGGCAGAAGTGCCGTTTGCTTTCTTCATCCTGCTTGGTATATGGACAGTCCTGAAATACAAAGAGAATGTACCACTGCTTATATCCAGTGGAATGATATTGGCTGTGGCCAACTGGTTCAGACCTTTGGCCATTGTTTTTCTGTTGTCTCTCTGTATCTATCTGGTCATCATCAGACAGAAAGACTATATCAAATCTCTCTGCATCCTGTCAGGTTTCATCTTGATGATAGGAGTGATAGGCAGTATCAGTGCGCATCGTACAGGTCATTTTATCTATCAGGCGCAGTCGGGATGGCAGAACCTGATGCAGTACAGTTGGGATCATAACCATCACATCCGCGAAGACCGTTTGCTATATACCAAAGGCAATCCGATGTATATAGAAAATGATAATCATATCGACTGCTTTCAGAGAGACTCCGTCTGGCGACGCCGCTGTATCAGTTGGATTGTCAGTCATCCCGGCGAATATATCCGTCAGATGCCTTATAAGATACTCAAAACTTATGTATCCGACAATGTAAACCTGTGCGCAATGATGAAAGATAAGAACAAGTCTTATATGTATGGAGAAATAAGTATGTTATCCCTCAAAAAGGATTTTCCAAATTACTCATACATACAGACTTTCACAGTTATCAACTTATTATACTATTACATACTCATCATATTATTTATAATAAGTAGTACTTATATGATATATAATAAGAATAAGCATATTTATCTGTCGCTGCTCATCATCATATTAGGAACGGCATCCATCGCTCTTGTAGCCCATGGCGAAACCCGGTTCCACAATCCCTATATGCCATTCATTATCATGACGGCAGCCTGTTATATCTACAAAAGAATATCAGAACCAAGATCAACTTAGTTCCAACATCTTCTGAATAGGTTTCAACGCCTTTTTTCTGATATTCTCTTCCACCTCTACGGCAGGCCATTCATATCTGAGTGCATTATATATCTTTTCGAGCGTATTCATTTTCATATATTCACAGTCATTGCAACTGCATCCTACACCACCTTCAGATATCTCAGGAGGAACAGGATAAAACTTCTTATCAGGACAGTTACGTTGCATCTCATGCAGAATACCTGCCTCTGTGGCCACGATAAATTCGTTTTCAGCGCTTTTGATGGAATAATCGAGTAATACTGCCGTCGAACCTACAACATCGGCTACAGCGAGCACAGGACCCTTACATTCGGGATGTGCCAAAACCTTGGCTTGAGGATACTGCTTTTTCAGTTTTACTATTTCATCCACAGAGAATCTTTCGTGTACATGGCAGCCACCGTTCCACAACAACATCTGTCTACCGGTGATTGTATTGATATAACTACCCAGATTATAATCCGGACCGAATATCAGTTTCTCATCCTTGTCAAACGAATCCACTATCTTCTTGGCATTGCCCGATGTAACCACAATATCTGTCAGTGCCTTCACGGCGGCAGTAGTGTTTACATAACTTACAACCTTATATCCCGGATGTTCTTCTTTATATTTCTTCAGATCATCAGCCTTACAACTGTCAGCCAACGAACAACCGGCATTCAGATCAGGAGCCAGTACCAGTTTTTCAGGACTCAGTATCTTACAAGTTTCAGCCATAAAGTGGACACCGCACATCACAATGATTTTAGCATCCGTATTGGCAGCCTTACGGGCCAGAGCCAGTGAGTCGCCTATAAAGTCGGCTATATCCTGTATTTCACCTTGTGTATAGTAGTGAGCCAGGATGATAGCATTCTTCTCTTTACACATCTTTCGTATCTCATTCTTTATATCAAGAGATTTGTCTACAGGTTCATCTATATAACCTTTTTCCATCCATTCTTTTTTAATCATAACAATATAATCATATTTATTTAATTCTTTAATTTAATAATAGAATGTAAAACTATGATGTACTGTTGATACGTTGATAACTTTTGGTCTAAAATCTTGTATAAGAAGATATAAACATCAGATATCTGTTTATCAACATAAGCATTTCATTATTACTCATTGATAATGAGAAGGTAATCATACTTATCAACAATTCTGCAATTCGGTGCAAAATTAATAAGTTTATATCTTTTTTCATTCAAAAATTGTGGAAAACTGATAAAAAACTTATTAATAACCCTGTGGATATCCCCCATTTTAAGGTCCACCTTCCTTTTCTGTTGATTATTTACAAGTTATGATCGAGTTATTAGTATGGTTTTCCACATAGTTATCAACAGGTTTTGTGGAAAACTATTAAAATGCTTATAAAATTATAATAAAGGTATTGTTAAATGAAATATATTCACTATCTTTACACCCAAATAATAATACTGAAAAATATGCAAGATGTAAATCGCTTGAAACTCGTATTGGTAGAAAAGAAGAAAACCAGTAAATGGTTGGCTGAAGCATTGGAGGTAAATCCGTCCACAGTATCTAAATGGTGTACGAATTCTTCTCAACCCGATTTGGAAACACTCATCAGAATAGCAGGTCTCCTGAAGGTGAGGGTGGAATACCTCTTGAATACGTCTCAAAACGATTGATGCCATGAAGAAGATTGTAGAATATGATTCAGGCATCAATGTGATAGGTAGTATTCCTGATTATTCCTCGATGATTAGTTTCATCTGTGAATACAGCAATAGTAAACCCGAGAGCGAGAAGAGTTTTTCTTTTCGCACGCATAAGACGTTTACCCGTTTCCTTGCTGCCATCAAGGCATCCATTCTGCAGTTTGCCAATACCCGTCAGAAGAAGATGTTTCTCAGCGCATTGGCAGATGATGCCTATACGCCCCGAGAAAAGAACCTGATATTGTTTTGGCAACTCACTTATGCCAATCGTCTGTTTCGTAAAATCACCGAAGAAGTATTTATGAAGGCTGTGTATCAGGGGCGAACTTCACTGTCGCTGATAGATGTGCTCAGTCTGTTGCATTATATAAAGGAAAAGAATCCGAAGGAATTGGACTGGTCGGAAGCCACGCTGAAAATCACGGCATCCAAATACCTCACCATCTTGAAAAAGTTAGACTTGGCTGATGGCAAACTGACGAAAGAGATTCGCCATCCCATCATTACCAGTCAACTATTCATCTATTTCATCCGCTGGATACTTGTCACAGACCCCAAGCACCACACCATCAATCATCCATTGATGGTATTCTGTTTTTACGATAAACAGTCACTCATAGAGCGACTTAAGAAAATAGAGTTCATGCCCTTCTGGAATATCACCCAGATAGGCGAAGACGTAACCATAGAATTGATAGACCATGACGAATAAAAGTACATTTCAGTTAGAGCACAACCGCCTGTTCAGTGAACTGCAGGAAGCATTGAAATATGACATTGCCAAGATTACAGGTAAAGCCAACGGAGGCAGAAGTATCCTGTTCGTTTATCCTCCTGTCGACGACGACGCCTATATCGCGGAAGCAGAGAAGACGCTCACAGACAAGTATTGTTTCATTGATTTGCGGCAACTGCTGACCGATTTCATCAAGGAGATGGGAGCGGATACGTTCAAGAAAAACTATGCTAATTTCCAGCAAGAAGTGTTCTTTAGCGATAACTTCCCAGAAGAGACCTTCTTTTATGCGGTTATGGAGCATATCAAGTCTGTTTATGCAGCTGGCGAAATACCTGTACTGGTGCATACAGGTACGCTATACGGCATGAATTTCTCCACGCATTTTATCATGGACAGCAAGTTGGTAGAGCAGTCTCAGATACCATTAGTCGTATTCTATCCCGCCACCGTGGATAAGGACAATATTTATTTCATGGGCAAGCAGGTCGCGTCCAAATATCGTTGTATAGTCATTAAATAAAGCGAATCAATTATGAGTAATAAGATAAAGGATATATTATCCATCCAATTGGAAAACGACATTAAGAATGTCATCGATTTGAATTCACAGCAGGAGACAGATATCAAGGAAGAGCTGGACGGCTTTATTCTAACGGAGAGTCTCGCCGGTCACTTGTCTGACTTCCTGGATGCGTTCTGTTCCGATATGAAGGAGTCTGGCGTGTGGTTAAGTGGATTCTATGGTTCAGGTAAGTCATACTTCGCCAAGATGTTGGGCTTTCTGATAGCCAATCCAACTGTGGTAGGCACGTCGATGCGTGAGCGTTTCATGCCTAAGTTGGCTGGTCTAAGGAATGAGAACTTGATTAAAAACCAGATTAATTCACTGAACAAGAGTGATTATCTAGTGGTGCTGTTCGACTCAGCCAAGGTGGACTATTCCCATGGCTTGTCGTTTATGGCGATGAGCCGTTTCCTGCTTACGCTCGGACTGCTGAACAACTGGATGGGATTTCTGGAGTATGATATGCTCATAGAGCAGCGCTATGATGATTTTCTGGCGGTCGTAAAATCCCAGAATAGCGGTCAGGAGTGGGCGCAGATCAGACATAGTATGACCAATATCACCAAGTTCCGTCAGGCGGTGATAGAACTCTACGGCATCAGTGCCGATGATTTCGAAGAGAAGAAGAAACTGGTGGAAGCCAAGATCAACAGCTATGATGCCGATACATTGAAGAACGACTTGCAGCGCTATCTGGAGATTTATCCAGCCAAACGAGTGGTGTTCTTCATCGATGAGGTCAGCGAGGCGCTGAATCAGAATCATATCAATCTGCTCGATTTGGAAGGACTGTCTGAAGCCTTGTCTTCATTAGGTAACAGAGTTTGGACTGTTGGCATTGCGCAGCAGGCTTTCCAGGACGTACTCAATGGTTCCGGTATCAGCGTGCAGATGCTCAACAAGGTGGAAGCCCGCTTCAAGACCCGCATCCCTATTGCAGCAGAAGAGATAGACACCATCATCCGTCGCCGACTGCTCACCAAGAAGGCGGAAGGCAAACAGCAGTTGGAAGCCTATTATACCAAGAACAGCGGTATGGTGCTGGATGTAACCAATATAGCGGGTATCTCATTGCAACCCACCAAGGATGCTGAAACCTATTCAGATTATTATCCGTTTTTTGAGCACCAGTTCAAGATGCTGCAATATTTCCTGTTCGGTTCGCGTAACACGGTCACTTCACAGATAGGTACGCGCGGTATGCTCATTTCCGTATTCGATGTACTGAAGAAGGAGTCCATGACCGAAGCGGATGTTTTCACCCATGTGAATGCCACCCAACTCTGCAATCAGGCGGAAGAATCCGTCACGGAAGCATTGCGTATGCGATATGAGCAGGCTGAGGCTCACCTCAGTGCCGAACCTTTCAAATATGTACAGGGCAAGGCATTGCTCCAGACCATCCATTTCCTTGATAAGTCGGGCGCTCATGCCACGGTGGAAAATATAGCCCGTTCTTATGTATGTCGTCTGGAACAGTATTATGACATCCTTGCTGAAGTGAAGCAGGCACTGGATATACTTGTCAGTCACAACGTGCTGATACCTACTGCCAATCAGTACAAGATAACCAGTCAGATAGAGCAGCAGATCATAGATGACATGAATGGTTTTGAGGTGCCTTCGTATCGCTCGATGGCGCAAGTGACCAATAACCTGAAGCAGCTGAAACTCGTCAAGGTGTGTCAGAGTCTGCTGCAGGATGGCATGAATATCCCCTTCTGTGTGGAGACGTCTATCGGCGAGAATATTGCCAATGCCTCAGAGCGCTTCATGAAGGTGAGCATTGACAATCCTTTCTATCCGGAAGACTATGAGAGTAAGGTGGCTGCCATCAAACAGGAAACGCAGAATGACAGAAATAAAATCAGCATCATACCTTCCAATGCCGATGCCAATACCATCATGGACTTGGCAAGAGATTTACTGCAGATAGAATATATAGAAAGTAAGAACTACTCTACGGCAGAGGAGAAGGCGGTTGTGAACACCATTTCCGCGACCAAGGAAGCCAAGATGACGCAGTTGGATGAACTGATACGCAAGGCTTATACCGAGGGAACGGTCGTTTATCTCTATAATACCTATCAGTTGGATGATGCCAATTACGCCAAGGAGATAGAGCAAGTGCAGCGCCGTATGTTCGGTAATATCTATACGCAGCGGCTCAGTGCCACCCTGAATGATGACATGGCGGAAAGTATCATCAAGAAACCCGCAGCACAACTGTATAAGATGTTCGGTGCCTCTGAGGAATTCCGCTTCTTTGATACGTCGGGCAAGTTTATCGGCGACAATCTGAGTGTGGTGACAGCCATATTGGACAAGTGCAAATCATATATCAATGGCAAAGACCTGGAAGATACGCTGGCGGGACCTCCTACGGGATATACTTATGGCACCATTGTCTGTGCTATGGCTGCCCTGTTCCGTGGCAATAAGGTAGTTGTCAAGTACAATGGTACTGAATATCACTCAGCAGCTGATACGGGAGCAGAACAGATTTTCAAACAGCAGAAAAATTTCGGTAAGGCTTCATTCAAGGCGGTACTCAAGTCGCTTTCTTATAAGGAACGCCAGGACATAGTGGATATATTGAAGCAGGACTGTAACTATAAAAAGAATACAGACGATAATGACCTTTCGTACAATCTGAACGATTTTGAGATAGTAGAATGTATCAGTCTGCTCTCTGTAAAAATGATGGACAAGGTGAAGGCTTATATCCTCTTTGATGATGAGAAGGAAAAACTCTTTAAAGGTTCGGTACAGGCACGCACGCTGCTCACAGACTATTCTGCCACGGTGACGGAAGCCAATTATATGGCGACCGCCCGTCTCTTCCTCCAGAAT
>OCTV010000496.1_pt1 | contig 15666 bp, 5 predicted proteins | sample 1539101 | NCBI WGS metagenome assembly OCTV01 (sample SAMEA3991422, study PRJEB22521) | metagenome | biome: anthropogenic terrestrial biome; feature: sewage plant; material: sludge | place: Sweden | collected 2012-09-26 | reverse complement strand
ATTTAAACTATCTGAGGTATTTATACGTCCTTTTATTGGATATTGATCAGATACCATACATATCATGAGATTTCTAAAGGAGATTATATTTCAAGGCTTACGGCTGAGGAACAACAAAAACGTAAGAGTTATACTTTTGTTCAAGTCATTCGTTGAAATTATAATACCCTTCATTAAATTTTATATCTATGTCATTTTTCTACTACACTTAGGTTAAATTTGTTTTTCTGGATTTATGAATTATTTATTTTGTACATCTCTATAATTTCATGATATATGCCAATACATAATAAGGTGGTCTGTTTTCATGTTCTTGTCCTTGACCTTCTGAAGCATGTGTATGATCACCGCTAGATGCTATTTCATGATTATGAATAGTACCAGCAAATTCCGTGCTAGCTGTTTTATTATCATCCCTGTCAACTAACAAATTATCTCCCTTACTATCGCCTTTCCAACCCTTCCCTGCTTTAAAAAAGTGGAAAGTGTGTTTATGATTAGTATCAACAGGTGATGTTGTATGCTTATGAGGACCACCAGTGCCATGAGTATGAGCAGGCATTTCATCCTTACTTAGTAAATGTTTCTTTTCTCCACCATTTTTCCCAATCTCATTATAATCAACATCATTTGAATCATAACCTACAATAAACCTCCCAGCCAAATTTGGAGTTCCATTACTTCCGTCACAAAGTGACCATCCAACAGGGGGAGTTTCTCCACTCCACATAATGATTCCGCCATTTGGCACAACATATCCTGTGTTTGCCTTCAGATATTCACATTCTATATTTGTTGCTTTAATGTCAGAGTTACGCACATTCACTGTTAAACCCAGATAATGTGAAACTGTCCCTCCATCCAACTGATAATCTGCTCTTAATACAAAATTGGTAAGACACTTAAGAGCGTCGCTGGTCCATTCCCTTTGCTGACTTACATCCATCTTCTCATCGTCTTTTTTCCCCCATATCATTGTGTAGTTGGCTAACGGACTTCCATCCCATCTCAAAACAGCACAGCTTCCATTTTCAATTAAAGGAGAGTCCGCTCTGAAGTCCCCGAAAAAAAAGCTTGGGGGAAATTTGTTTAAGGCAAGCGTTTGTGTCAGTAATGTTTCGGAATCTTCTAATTTTATAGAAATTTCAAATGGTGAAACACCTACGACTCTGCTAGCCTTTATATTATAGAATGTGAAGATAATTCCCTTATTTTCATCAATTATTGCTCCATCTACAGGAGGTGTTGCTACAAATACACCGGAGGTTGACTGGCATACACTCCAACCTTGTGAAGATTGTACTCCTATTCCATCAGAATCCTCAGTAAGCTCTGTTGAACCAGTTTTAATTTTCATACTAAAGACTATTTTTTCACATTTAGCACTATAATTTGATACGTTTGAAATCACTACAGTCAGGCTAATCCTCTGAGGTTCTCCATCTATAGGACTTACACGAATGGGATTAGGGTTTGAAAGCACTGAACACCTAATAACTGGCTGATTGCTATCAGAAATCTTCTGCATACCTGATTTAAAAAGGACCTTTTTATTAAGATCAGAATTGCCTTCTATGCCATCAGAGTTAACTTCTTCTGGCATTATTTCTTTATTTTTTGATACCTCCGGTAATATTGACATATCACAAACGATTTCTTTCTCAGATTTATAAATCTGCGTTAAAGTAAACATATAAGATTCCCCTCTCATTTAATAAATTAATTTTTGTTTCAGGACTGCTATTATTTGGACACGGATTATCTTTTAATCCGCAAAAAACCATCACGGATAACTGGCAATTCATCCCCTAAATAAGCTTCTTGACTCGTCGTAGAAATATTCATCTCAGTCCATGCATCCTTCATTCTTTCTAACCAGCTACAACCTTCATTCAAACCGGCAGGTTTGGGTATTAATATCTGTTTGCTACTGCCATCCTGTAATGTTTCAATCATGGTCAGACATGAATCATTACGAACGGTTATTTCCATATTGTTCAATGCTTCAGTGGTAAACCTTTCAGGAATAATTAATGTCTTATCAGGTAAAATTCCAGTCTGTATATGTAAATTTAACGAAGGATCTATTAATAATGTAAGCAAAACCTCACTTCCAGGTTGAAAGCTGAGTCTGATGCAGTTATGTGGTTCAATCCTTTTAACATAATTACTTTTGTTTTCATAATTCTGAGGTTCAAGAACCGTAAAAAATTCTGTATAGTTGTTGTTTATAAAATATCCAATGAGACCGTCTTTGAAATCTCCTGGTTTTACCGAAAAGTCATTTTCCATAAAAGCAACAATATTTTGTGAAAAAGTATACTCCCAGGCAGGATCGTTAAGTGCTTCTTCCTGCAACTCCAATTTAAGTTTCATTCTTACAAGAGCAAGAGGCCTCGAGAATAAAGCTGATGTTTTTAAATTCTGTTTAAGGTCTGGACTTACCATACACAATGTCTCATCAATGACCTCAAGTAGATTATTATAGGCATTTTTACCTTTTTCCCTTAATTCATTGTAAAACATATTCAGGTGATTATGTTTAGTAAGGTCATTATCTGCATTCCCACCCATTTCAAGAGACGGTCCCCAGCAGACCACGTCTTCTTCATACTTGTCTTTGCCAACAAATATATTTCCCAGACATTTCCCTGTCGGGCCATAGACCGCTAATTCACGATCCAGATAGTCAAGAAGAATCCACCCACAAACAGGAGTATCATCCATACCATTTTTAATTGTAATTGAATCGTTCACGTTTGAAACCCATTCACTTTTCAATCGGCTATCTTGTAAAAGACGTGGAGCCATTTGTATTAAACGACTGGTTTCAACATCCAGCACTGGATACTCTGGCTTCAGAGAATCTGCTATAACAGGATGGAAAGTCTGACTACTTTGCCCACTAACCACTTCAGCTGTCTGTCCGAATCTGTCGACGATGGTGATTTTTTTGAATATAAACTGTCCGCAACGAATTCCAGAAAACGTAGACTTCTGAACTGTATTTGTAATATCCGCAGCTGCAGAAGAATTATTTTCTGCAAGCTTTGTATCAGCATAATCCAAATCCTGATTATAAGGGTCAATCCATGTTGTGGGATTCTCCGAAATATATTGAAGTGCTCCAGGCTTTGGGGCATAATGGTGCTGATCTCCGATAAGATCAGCCATTGTACGTCCTGAAGGAAATAAAATTGTATTATTGTCAGGCATTAGAGTTGCTGATGTATCCCTCATGGAAATTTGCACATTCAAGCCAGCCAATTCTTGCGACAATAAATCCCATTTCTCGATCTGTTTCAATAAATCCTCAATATTTTGTGATTCATCTGGGTTATTAGCAATAAAACGCAATAGCCGTGACTTAAATGTTGAGTTTGTTTTCGCAGTCAGAAGCGATCTTCCTTGAATAGCAACAGGCATAGGTGTATGACCAAGTGCTTCATTTAAACTTAACTCATTTTTATTTAATCCCCATAGGTTTTTATTATCCAGGTAATATGGAATAGGGTACCAATCAACTTCCCAATCCAAATATAAGGGAAGCCATGGTTGTACCCAGGTTTTCAATCCTAACTGCGGCATTTTTTGTATATCAAACGTCTTTAAATCTTCAGCACTGTTTTTTTCGGTATCCTGGATCTGTTTTACATCACCTGAAAAATATATGTTTTCTAAAATGCTTTTTGAATTTAGTGAATCCAACAGCATAAATTCTCCATACAACTTCTTTAAAGCATCCGGAAGTGTCCATGGAAGCTTTGACAAATCAAGTTCTGGTGCTGTTCTCATAATTTCTTCTATTGTAATGTCAGTATTCTTGTATGTGAATCGAGTGATGACCTCATCCATGTCACGACAATATAGTACATCAATAACCTCAGAAACATCTCCTCCATTTACACCAGCAATTAAAATTGTAGGGTCCGTTGCTTGAAAATACCGCTGACCTGAACTTTCCACTATATATTTTCCGTTCTGTCTCAGCTCCAGGTTAGCCTCTTCTTTACAATTATATATTTTACTCTGCATATTATCAATTTCAGTAAGTAATTTATCTATTTGGGAAACAAGGCTTTTTCCATTTGTATTATCCAGCTCTTCATTAAACAGTTTAGATTTGCAATTCAAAGGCTCTCTGGAATACTCTTTGTACTGCTGCACACATTTTTGTTTCCACCATAACTCATATAGTTTCCGCTGCATAGAATTGAGTCTTTTGTACATTTCCTCAAGTTCAACCTGATAATTATTCAGAATGCGTAATAATTCCTGCTCCCTTGGACTATTTTTTTCATCAGAATCTTTATTAATACATTCAAATATCAATCCACCCGCTTTAGATGCAAAACAAGCATCTATCTCAACACGGGCAATTAATTCTTCAGCATTAGGTTCATCCATCAAGTCAAGAGAATCGTATAAAAATGCTTTTAACAGCAATAACTCAGACTTTTTTAATGGTTTATCACCCATATCCTGATGCTTCAAAAGAGCAATCAAGGCCTCTGTATCGGTATTGCCCACTGATACTTTCACCCTAGTCTGAAGATAGTCCGTATCCTGTGGCTGCGATGATGGTATTATATCCCTTCCTTTTTTCCACTTAACTCCTAAAGTTAATCCATGATAAATAGTATACATACTTTCGGAAGGTTCTTTTCGCAAATCCCAGTGCAAGAGTTCCAGTATTTCTTTTTCGTCTTTTACATCTTCCACCAGCATTTCTTTAAGCTGATCCATTAAGTCACATTTCCGGTCAGAATACCAGCCCACCACCATGTAGCTCAAATCGCTCTCAAGAATATCCTGCTTACTCAAATCGTCATGAAAAGAAAATACATTTTTATTTACAGGCTGGTATGCAGAAAACATTAGATTCCCAGGTGCCACTGCCTGTAAAAATAAATCGCTGTTGCTTGTTTCATTCCAGCTTTCCAGTGGGAATTTCTGTCCCATCATTATCTCTTCAGGATTTTCTGTCCGCGGATCCATATATTTGATTCCATCAGTACTGTCTAGTCTGTCGCTTTCAACAACCCAAGCTTTTGCTGCACGTTTGTCAGACTGACCGGAAAAACGCACAACCAGCCATCTGTTCGGAACAAGAGGAAATTTAGTATCTTCACCTACTGTTCTTTGATATCCATGACGAAGTGCCTTGGGCAGGGTCCACATTAGATATACACCCTGATTCTCCTCCTTTATTGAAAAATCATCAGAATCATTTTTAAACGGTTTAGGTTCAGGACTATTAAATATCTTCAAAGCTTTATAATTCATCTGCCAACGCTGAAAATTTCTCGGACGACCATTCACTACCATTGCTTGAAGTTCCATAGGCACAACAATCAGGTTTTCCGCCATTATTTTACACCCCTTTTTTTATATATTTATTTTTTTGTAAAAGCAAATTTGGCTGGCGTTGTAATCATTTGTAGAGCAAAATCTGATGTTGACATCATCTCATTATTTTTTACTATTCTACTTAAATCAGACAACAAATCATTTCCATGCTCTTTAACTGAAATAATATTTAAAACTTCATATTTTTTGTCACGAATATATTTATTAACACTTGACTCATTCGAACCAAATATTTGCATTGGTTTAATTGCTTCTCCGGTATTATCTTTTAAACACCGAAGAGTTATATACCCATCCTTGTCAGTTCCAAAATGAAATTGTTCCTCCGGCTCACACAGTTCAACTTCATCAGGTACACCATCAAAAAGGCAAAGCAAAACATCTTCAGACAGCCTGTCAATTCTTGCTAATTTTATTTCTTCACCGGTTTTAATCGAAGCTTTAATTTTCAAACCCGGCCAACCTGCTACCATGGCAGAACGGAGTAAAAATCCAGTCGTGTCAGGTTTTATTACTTCGTTAATAAATTCAAGCAATAGAGCCTTACATGAAATTTCCCTTTTAGCATGAACTCCAATCGTTGTTACACCATCTAGTAAAGCTTCCATCCAGCTCTTATCAATATGAAAAAATCTTATACTTTCCTGTGGAAGCATCCTCGAGTCAGGTACAATATAGTAAAATGGGATATCATTCAATAACCTGATTTTACAAACATAATCACTAATATCCTTAATTTCTTTCTGCAGTTGCCCTTTTAGCATCTCCCGTACCTTTTCCATAGCCAGCAATATACTCATTCTGTCCAAATCAGTTCTTTGGCCTGAAATTTCTTGTTCGGAAACAACTGTGCTTTCCTCAACTAAATTTGATGATGCTGCTTTTGTAATTGTATCAACAATATTGCCTTTACCCAATAATTCAATCATCCTTTTTATTGTATAATTCTTTGAAACCAGTTGTTCAAGTACAGCGCCATCTTCTGTTTTATGCAGATTATATCTTCCTATAAGGTCTACCATACTATTTATTTTATAGTAAATATCTATAAGTTTTGTGCTCAATTCCTGATTTGCAAGAGCTGTCATCCGACCTGCTTGCCATGCAGCTGATAGCGAAAGATCAAATATTCCAGCTTTCTCATCATAGATTATTGCATCTGCTGCTGAAAAAAAAGGTTCTTTTTTTTCAGTTTTTAAATAATTCTCTGGTATTAACGGACCACGATATAATGCAACCGTATTTTCATCATTCATAGTATGGTATCTAAGTGCAGTATATCCTTTGGATAGATATTGTTTAATTATTACTGATTCTTCTGCTTCTGAATCAAAACTGTCAATCAGTTCACATGGTAATTTTAGCGTATTTTCTCCCGGATCTGCTGAAGCGACAATCCCTTCAGCAAGATTACGAAAAGAATCTCTTCCGTCTGTCATACAGGTAAAAGACCAATTTGCCAGAGATATCAGACGGATTATTTTCCCGGTTCCATTCCATCCATCCAAATAAGCTTCACACCCCTCCAGTGATACCAAGTGAGCAGTATAATTACCAGCAGCGCCTAGTCTTTCGTCATTTTCAACAACAAAGCGGTTCCCTACTACAACCGAAAAATGCATACATGAGTCATCCATATTTCCACCAACATGACGGCAGTGAGATAAAAAAGATAATTCATCAATACTAGGAATAATAGCATTAAACAATTCTCCTGCAATTTTAATACAACAACAGCTTGTTTTCCCATCATCTTCAGATAGATTCTGTAATTCAGGTAGAATATCTGAAGGTACTTTGTCATCTAAAAGCTCTTTGACCGTAATGGTTGATGTCTCTATAATTTCTGATTCCTTAAGCAGCAACAACGCCAACCATGGAATATTTCTACTTTTCCCATTCAAACTGCGTTCCCATGGTATAGCAGGGTTGTTTAACACAATATGCGGCAAACTGCGGGAAAATTGGCCATTGCTGTTCCGTGGCGGAAAAACGCTGTTTATCTCAGATGGCTCTATATTGAACCTCCTGGCACCAACTTGTATTGTTTTATTTGCATCAGGAATTTTGATTCCCGGAGAATTTACCTTATGGCTTACCTTAATAGTATATTTTCCGGATGCCAATGCTGGAATGCAATGGTCGGAAAATTGAATTTTATTTTTCTCAAGATTTATTTTCATAGTTTACACCATCTTTCCCTCTAACCATCATTACCTCTAACCATCATTACCTCTAACCATCATTACCTCTAATAGTGAGAGAATCCTATCCCGCATCGGGTGACTTTCTCTAATCTTTCTGGAAACATCTTTACAGTATTTCCTGTCTGAAGAGGCACTGTTGTCAACTTCAGAAACATATAATGGCATTATCCCAGTTGACTCGATCAAAGTATATTTAATATTCTTTGATATATCCACTACCTTTGGATCAGTACCCAAATCCGGATGCGGCGGCAAAACCCTTAAACCGGTCATACGATTAGGAAGCAACTGTGAAGACGGTCTCGGAGTCTCCCCTGCCGGTATTGGTTCACCCCACAATGCTTCCGGAAGACTTTGTTGTATAGGCTCTACTATCCAAGGCATTTCTTCCGATTGAATGTCTATTGGAATCCCGTCTTTTTCAATGATTAATACTTGTGTAATAGTAATACCTCTGAGCGCCATAGGACGGATGCTGATAAGATAATCACCTGTATGATCTTTGTACATTATTTCACCACTGTTCAACGCTAATTGATTCACAGGTACTGCTGATTCTGTTGTAAATTGGAATAGTTGAGCATCAACCGAAGTAACTTTTTCTTTTTCTTCTTCTTTTTCGCTGATAATTCCCTTTTCTAATTTTATAAGAACAATTGGTTTATTCTTTGGTAAAACACATGAAACAAATTCTTCCCAATCCATAAAATTCTCAATGCTATTCCTACTATGTCCAAAACTAATACTGAAAGATATGATTTTCCAATCAACATGTATTTTTCCCCCAATAGGCGGGCCCCACAATTCCAGTTCGGTATTAAAGCTTGCAGATAATACTTTTTTAACAAAAAGCACTTTTAATTTGTATGAAACCCCAATATTCACATTTACTTTCATAGAATAGAACAACGGTCTCCATTGTGCCAAAATATTTACATCTGCTGATAGCCATGCTCTTAAATTACCGTTTTGATAATTAAGGCATAAATTTCCACCTGCCATTATGCATGAAGGAGTCAAAGCGAAATAAGCACTACCTTTAAAGCTTGTATGTTTATCAATCTGCCAGTTGAATCCCACCCTTGGAACAACGGGGTAATGTGCAGGTTTTTGAAAATGTGGATGATATCCGCCTATAGTCAACACAAAGTCACCTGTATTAAACCAACTATAAAAAGCAAATCCACCGTTGATACGGCATGAAGGTCCCAGAAGATAGGAATCAGGTGCAAGCTCACCTTGAATTTTCATGTAACCATTCTTTGGGTCAAAGCAACCTGACAAATAGGTTTCTATCCTGGTTATTAGCATATCACTAATACCGATATTTAGCAAAGATTGACCTTTTAGAAATGTCGCTCCTTGTGCATTATAATTTACCTGTAACTGTGATATAAAATCAATGATTTGTAATGCGTTCAACTTAAGATCCAGTTCTATGATACCATTAGTATCACCAGACATTTTTTTAAAACGGAGGTTTATACCAAAACTGAGGAAAAGAAGCTGTAATTCAAACAACAGATCTTTTTCCACCTCAATCTTCAGATTTGCATGTGCTCTTAGAGCACCTAATTCTAGGTTGATTCCTCCACTCAATAAAAACTTGTCTGTACCAATATAGCCCTTTACATACCCGCTAAGCTTCAATAAAAAATCATGTGGGAATAAATCCAGCATACCTTCAATTTTAAGATGCTGGTCAGTAAGTTCAAAGAGTCCATAAAGAACCTGTCGCTTAAAAATATAAAGTGAGCTTTTTCCAAGAAGCCTGAACACCTGGGTTTTTGAATTCGGTGATATTTTAATAAATCCCAGCAGCCTTGTTTCAATAATATCTGCAATAATTCCGTAGAAGGAAATACCGGTTCTGAATCCTTCAGGTCCTCCTATGACCATACCTATTGCTGTTTCCAGAATGAACTGCTCAGCTACCCTGATTCCACCCTGCAGAAATAATGCCAATCCATCATCCTGCTCACTAACTGCACATCCCGTTTCATTCTCATTTAACAACTCCAAAAGTTCATTTGTCGTGCTTTCCTTTTTTATATTATTCCCTAAATCGTTATCCCCCCCATATTTCTTCTTGAGCTCGGAATAAGCTACATTAGCAAATTCATAAGGTGTCGTCAATGCCCAAGCAGCTGAATAATCAAAGATACCGAAAAGACTTATATCAATATCTCCCAAACGATTTTCAATGGGAATCTTGCTGATAAAATAATTGATAAATGGCTTCTTATTTACTGCCAGTTTTATGGAATTCAGAGAAATGCACAGCAGATCCATTGCACTGATGGAATATGTCTTCTTTGTTCCTATCACCTGTTCAGCACTGTCAAAATATAGTGTTGCAGCTTCATTCACATCTACGCTAATTTCTTTCATAGCCTTCTTAAGCTGTTTTCTTGAAGCAAAATTCTTCTTATCAAGGCTGTTTATTTTTGCCCATATGTCATACTTAGGATTATTATTATCAAACGCTTTCTTTAATTCATAGCTTTTCCCTAAGTAACTAGGAAGCTGGATATACAATGGACCATATGAAAATATCAGATCCTTTTTATTTGTTTGATTACCTTCTTCAATTGGAGCAAATATATTGCCATTACCAGAAAGCTTCATCAATCCGTTCTCTTCATCACATGATTTTGTGAAGAAGTCCTTCAACCCCGTAAACTTTGCCAGGATATCCTTGATCCCAATTTCAGGCTTCGGCAACTTGATACTGGTACCAACGCCCAGTCCTTCTATACCAAGCCTGGAAAAACTCAGTTCTTCATAAAACAGGGGAATAGGTATAGGAATACCAGACTGATATATAATCAGCATCACAAGATCCTTTATAACAATTTTTTGATGCAGCTTATGCCTGTCTGGAAGGAACTCCAACCCGGATTCAGGAATAATCAAAGCACTCGCCATACTTATTAAATCAAAACTGTCTATTTCAACATCTAACTCCAGCTTAACCTGAGAACCAAGAGTACCCAACCCAATTTTTCGCAGCTTGATTCCTATAAGCTGTGGTGGATAACATATAGGGATCAGGAATTGCAATGGCTCACTTTTTTGATTATCTTTATCTTTGACTGACTTATTTGCGAGTCCTTTAACCTCTGTATCTAAATAAATGCATACGCTTCCCCCCGCTGAAATCTCAAATTTAAATTCCATCTCCTGCGGAATTTTTATACTCATATAATCCAAAAAGCTTTCAGGAAGCTTTCCTATTATATCTTCAAAGAGTTTAATGATATCAGAAATACCTTTCGGAAGACTATCCAATTCTCCGATATTAATTTTTTTACTGTTACGATCTATAAGATCTATAGATTTTACAGGTATTCCATCAGGAATCAACTGTGCTACATCAGACAACTTAATAAGCTCCAGAAATTTTTTAACTGGGGTCAGCGGTAGCTTCAAGCCACGCTTCTCATCTATTTTATAACCACCAGCAACCTTAAAGCTTCCGCTGTCAGCATCAAATAAAAATATTGGCATCTGAAAACTGAATAAGCCTAAGTCCTTCTCCCCGAATATTTTATCCAGATCGACTGAAATCCAACCCTTCATATCTCCACTATCAATAACATCAATTCCCTGAATTTTCTGTAAGGGCGAATTCAACAATTCTCCGCTTATACCTTTTTCACTTATGGAGAACTTTAAATTGATAAGGCTAACATCCGAGCCATCATAGGTTTTAATAATCTGTTTAGGTTCCAAACCAATCAATTCATTCAATTTTGATGGCAATCCCAGGCCTGCGCTTAAATCCAATGCCAAACCGTCTGATAGACTTATCTTCATCTCATTCAAAGCAAAATACCCTTCTCCAAGTTCGGGCAAACCTTCTCCAGCGATAGCCTTGAGAATGTCAGGTATTGTATGGTATACCAATGGGGGTACCAATGGATCTGTTCCACCTATGCCAATTTCGACTTTGTATTGATTCTGTTCATCCTTTCCCATGTTGAATTTGCCTTCGATTTTTTTAGCATTAGGAAAAACCTTGTCCAGGGGATCTGGCATATCAATAAAATAAAAATCAACATTTCCGTTGAAAGTCCAGTCTCCGTCTTTTTTTTCTATTGAAATCATTTTAAAATTAATATCAAAGCCAAATTCCTTGCCCTGAGAATAGCTTACTCTCGGCGAGCTTATAAGGGCCTTCCCGGCAGTGAATTCAAAATCGGTCTTGTCATTAGTCTGCAATAGTGTCAATGTACCATCTTTAAGGGATAATATTTCTTTATTGTCGCCCAAGGGGTTGTAAAGGATCATATCGCCTTTAGATGTGAAATTCCAGTTTGTTCTATCCGTGCCGGTTTTAATTTCTAACGAGATTTCCTTGTAATTAATGGATGCAACATTTTTGATATGTATAAGCGGATCAGATGCCTGTGGATTATTGGCAGCAAGCCTTAAAAACTTTTCTTTTTCATTGGATACATATTCTGCCTGCAAGCCTATCTCTTTTCCGAAAAATAACATTTTAGTATCGCCTGACAACTTCCACTGGGCAGTGCCTTCTGTATTTGAATATTCAAAGCTCAAGTTAAAGCTTTCCCAGGTAAATTCGTCTATAATTGACAGAGAAGGATTGCCGGCAACACGTATAAAGGCTTCAACACCAATTGAGTTGCCAATTTTTTCATCGTTACCATCACGAGAAATGTGCAATGTAGCTGTACTTACTGTTAGGCCGTTAGCACCAAACGGTAATTCCCAATCAGCCGTAATATTTGCATCTAGTGAGAATGCACCAGTGCCAAGAGTGTAAGATAGCTTTAACTCTGAAACAGTTACATTAGGAATTTCTTCAGGGAACTTCTCTCCATTTGGCAAGAAGTACTTAGCAATTTCAGATAAGGGAATATAATCCCCTTTTTCCAGTCCTCCTGTAAAAGTCCACATGAGGGTAGAACTGTCCCTTTCAGCTTGCATATATAGTCCCGTTTCACCAATCATAATTATTCCACTGATATACCCTGTTGCAAACCAGGCATTTCCTTTACTGGTTTCAGTAGCTGAACCATCAATATTGAGTTCTGCTTCTACTTTGGAAAGAGACAGTTCGGTTGTGCCTATAGACCATTTCCAATCATCAGTAACTTCCAGAAAGAGAGAGTATTTATTGGCTCCAGGATGTGCATTAATGGAAAAGTCACTGATTTCTAAAGTAGGAAAGCCTTCTGCTGAGCCAAAAAAGTGCTCTAATATAAAAGTAAAATTTATTTTTTGACCTTTAGCAAGTCCGCCAGAGAATTGGAAATCTGGTAAATTCACAGTAATTTGTAATTTAACATCGCCAAGAGTGATGGTGCTGGAAACAAATATATTGGTCATCTTTTTAAAATCAGTTTGTAGCCGTATTCTTTGGATAGAAAAGTTTTTTAAACCTACTTTCTCTAATAATTGTTGAAAGGAATTTGCCAAGTCCTTATTACCTACCAGTGTTGCAAGATTAGCCAAACCGGGCAGTATATTTTCTTCTTCAGGAATCACTTCAATGAGCCATAAATCCCGATTCAATGTGTAAAGGAGAACCTGGTAATCCTTTCCTAATAAAATAGTTCCACATACATATGTACTAAAAGATGAACTAATCTGATCCTCACCCCAACTAACATAAAAGCTTTGAAAATTAATGCCTACTTGTTTTATGGAAACGTTAGGTACAATCTCCCAGTCAAAGCTAAGGTTGCTTCCAAATGCGATTTCAGTTCTGATCTCTTTTGCAAAGCCAAAAATGAGATTTAATTTTGTTAGTGGTATATTGCTATCAACCCATAACTTTGGTAGATAGGTAATAATGTCGTTGCCGCCTAAGTCCATAATTGTTTCAAGAGAAACATGGGAAGGATTAACCGAATCCTTTAAATCCAAAGTCAGTCGCCCAGAATCAATAAGGGCACCATCGAAAACAAAATGGTTGGCTTCCCCCAGTACCAAATGACATTCTTTAATTTTTAGAGCCGCAATAATCGATTCATTCTCTGATAAGTGAGTGAAAATGATCTCCAGAATAATGTTATCTAAGACTTTATTCCCTAATCCTTTGACTGACCAATATCCTTTCACTTGTCCTGTAACAGTAAGGGTTGGCAAAGCTGTGTCGATCTTCAGATCTATAGTTGAATACTGCAATTTCAACTGCCGATCAGGTAAGGTTTTTAAAAATGGTGTTAGGTTTGTTTCTATGTTCAGACTGTTATCAAGAATTAAACATCCGCTTTCAATTCTATGCTCAAGCTTGTCCTTCAGCTGGATTAATACCTGAGTGCTATCCATAATATCTTCTTCCTTTCTTTTTGATGGTTCTAGAAATTCCCTAATGATTCACTATATGTGGAACGCCTCCGCCAGGGAAATTGTAATGCACCTCAAAAAAAGCTGTTCCTGCAACAACGGGAGGACCGCCTGCTGCTGGTATTCCCTGGGATTGATTCTCATCCACGGTAAGCAAGACATCTCCTTCAGCTCTGGGACCAACATCATAAGGAGGACCCCAGGCTCCTGCTGTAATGGCTTTATCAGAGTAATGCCCGCCACCTGGATGTGCAGGGTGCGCAACCAGCCCCATTCTAGCATTATAATCATCATCACTTCGATCCTGAGTAAGATAGTAGTTTTGTACACTCGCACAGGCTTGTATTCTATCTAGGACAGGTTGAACGGGATGGCCATGTATATTGTTGCATCCACAAGAGACAAAAGCGGCACTGGGCATTAATCTATTGACGAAATTTGCAGTTGTAGATTCATTGCTTCCGTGGTGGCTAACCTTCATAGCATGGACACGATTGGCAAGGATATTGTTTTGGTTCAAATAATGCATTATCCCATTAGGCGCAACATGAGGGATACCATCTTCCTGTGTACTTTCAATATCACCACCGAGGTAGTAGCGAAAATTATTAAATTGAATCAAAAATGCTAAGCTTTTCTCGTTCTTTACCCTATCAGGCAATGCTAATACTCCTCTTTGAAGCTGTAGAGTTCCACCTCCTGGCTGTAGGACATATTGATTGGCTGCAATGCAAAAGATAGCAGGCGGACCTCCAGGTGTTCCAGGGGCAGGTCCTGGACCAGGCCAGGGAATTTCTCCTGCCGGTGGTATAGGAGGGAGAACAGCGGGTGCAGCACCTCCAAGTAAGGTTGGATATGGGTTGCCATTTACATCTGTCCAAAAAATCTCTTTTCCCACTAACCAGTTAGCAGGTTGATTGACTGCACCTGCGATAGCAGCATCTTCTGGTAATACACCAAATACAAATGGTATAGGACTGGCAGGCATACCAATATTGTCAGTACGCCCAATTATTGGAGGCTTATTATCACTCCGTACTCTGGCAGTAATACGGTGACGATGATTGATACCTCCAACAAAGCCAGGCAAAAAACCTCCATTATTCATACCATTTATGGCACGGATGTATACAGTAGGATTATCATTCTCAGGCCAGCCCTGATCGAATATGAGGGTATTTTGAAACCGTGGATTAGGAACAAGGCCGCCACCTCCTGCAGCAGGAACACGATTAATTAGTAAACTAGTCAGACCACCGCAATGATCTATATCATAATGAGTGGCTACCATAACATCCACACGTGCCAGATTAAGGGTATGGTTAATATAATCATCAATTCTCTGTCTTTGATTTGCTCTACCACCATCAATCAAGGCAGTCCGAACAATGGGAACCACACCTATCGGAAGGCCAACTTGACGGGCTATGATAAGCGTGGCATCTCCTTGACCTACATCTATATGATGGATCTCCAAATTCCATGGCATAAATTTTCCTCCTTATACTGTCTTCTATTTCGAATTATTAAGATTATATGAAAGCTAAATCTCGGGATTATCATTTTCATTTGATTATTTAAACTCTTTTTTCTTTTATCTAAACAGTATCGCTTTATGTGACTGTATCTTGATGAATTAGCTTGCAGATAGTTAACTGAATGGGATTCACTTTAGAATATAAAGATATCTGATTAAGTGTTTTATTTGTAACTGTTCAGGACCTCTTAGTATTCTAAGGCATAACTCGTGTTACCTTTGAATGCATTG
>OCTV010000488.1_pt1 | contig 15788 bp, 15 predicted proteins | sample 1539101 | NCBI WGS metagenome assembly OCTV01 (sample SAMEA3991422, study PRJEB22521) | metagenome | biome: anthropogenic terrestrial biome; feature: sewage plant; material: sludge | place: Sweden | collected 2012-09-26 | reverse complement strand
TATGTAATTTGTTGATTATTTTTTTTATATAGTGTAAAATATTAATTAGATTTTTAATATTGTTTTAAGGGGGCCTTTATTTGCGAATCGCGATATTTTCTGAAACATATCTACCCGATGTTAATGGTGTTGCAACACACGTTAAGATATTGGCAGATGGCCTGCAAAGACTTGGGCATGAGGTTCTTATAGTGACAGCTGACGCAAAATCAAGAAAAAACTATATTGAAAAGTGCGTTTTAAGATGTCCTGCTATAACTGCAAAAAAAATATACAATTACAGTCTTTCTTCACCCGTCAGCCTTCCCCGATTAAGAATTCTTAAGAAATTCAAACCGGATATTATTCACATTCATAACGAATTTGGCATTGGACTTTCAGGCGCTTTTATTGCTAAGCTATTGAAAATTCCATATGTATATACATTGCATACAGTTTATGACGATTACATTCATTATGTTGCAAAGAAGCCATTTGTTCCTATTGTAACGGATGCTTCTCACGTTTATTTCAGACTTCTTGGAAAGAAAGCAGCTGCAATAACAGGACCTTCAAAAAAGGTTGATGACTTTTTCAAGAGCTGTGGCGTAAAAACCCCTGTTTCAGTAATTGCTAATTCAGCAGAACTTGATATTTTTGAGCCACATATGATTGATAAGGAAAAGGTTGAAAAGTTCCGCAAGGATAATGGAATAAAGGATACTGATTTTGTCGGATGCTTCTGTGGAAGACTTGGTCAGGAAAAAAGCATTGATAATCTGCTTTCTTACTGGGAAGATACTGTATCCGAGAAGGACAACCTGAAGCTTGTGATTTTTGGTGGCGGACCTGAAGAAGAAAATCTTAAGGCACTTGCTGAAAAACTTGGAATTGAAAAAGAAGTTATCTTCACAGGGAAAATCCCGCACGTTGAATTGCCTCATTACTATGCCGCATGCAATTTTTATATAACAGCATCAATGACTGAAATGCACTCAATTTCAATGCTTGAGGCAATGGCATCAGGACTCCCTGTGCTATACATTAATGACGAATCAAATAAATCGCAGATTGATGACGGCGTTAACGGATTCATTTATTCAGATGCTAATGAAATGTACGACAAAATAATATATCTTCGCAACCTATCCAAAGAGGATTATGAAGCTTTCCGTGAACGGGTAAGAAAAAGTGTTTCAAAATCTGGAGCAGAAGGAATTGCAGATACTCTTCTTGGTATATATACAAAAGCTATTGAAAATTATAAAGGAATCAAAATATCATGAAAAAGCTCTTAAAGGCGATAACAAGCAGATTAGCTGTTACTTGCTATCTTATTTTAATACAGCTTTCTCTTCTCTTTGTCACTATGCTGTATTTTACATCTTCTTTTATATATTTTTATTTCCTTATGGTTATTCTCTCATTGTTTCTTATTATTGCAATTATCAATGATGACTCTAACCCGACTTTTAAAATGGCATGGATTATTCCAATGCTTATTTTTCCTATTTTCGGAGCGCCGTTATATCTCATATTCGGAAGAAAAAAAGTTTCAAAAAGAATTATTAAAAAGCTGTATGATTCATTTGCTCAGATAAAAGAACAGACAGATGCTAATAATGATGAAATCCTTAAAGAACTGAAAGATATTGATGTTTCAGTATATAAACAGTTTTCTTATATTTCACATACTGCTCTTGGCAGTGTTTACAAGAACACAGAAACAAAATTTCTTGCAACCGGTGAAGAATTCTTTGAAAATCTTCTTGCTGAACTTAATAAAGCGGAGAAGTTTATTTTCCTTGAATACTTTATAATTGCTAAGGGCAAGATGTGGGATTCTGTTCTTGATATTCTTGTAAAGAAAGCTGCACAGGGCGTTGAAATAAGACTTTTATATGATGATCTCGGAACAATAAGCCTATTGAAAAAGACTTATCCGGATTATCTGAATTCACTAGGAATAAAAACCTGTATATTCAATCCTTTCAAGCCTTCGCTGGATTCCTTCCTTAACTATCGTGACCACAGAAAAATCACTGTTATTGACGGCAATGTCGGTTTTACCGGTGGAATAAATCTTGCTGATGAATATATTAATGCGATTACAAGATTCGGACACTGGCAGGATTCTTCCGTAATGATTAAAGGAGATGCCGTAACCCAGCTTTCCGCTATGTTCCTGCAGACATGGTATTTCGCAAACAACACAGATGAAAAGGAATACTCATCATACTTCTGCAACAAGAAATATGATTATGACGGATATGTTCAGCCTTTCTCAGACAGTCCAATCAGCGGTCATCTTACCGGAGAGCTTGCTTATATGAATATGATAAACAACGCTAATGATTATGTTTATATTACAACACCTTATCTTATTCTTGATAATGAAATGGTAACTGCTATCCGACTTGCTGTTGAAAGTGGAATTGATGTGAGAATAATTACTCCACATATTCCTGATAAATGGTATGTACACGCGGTATCAATTTCAAATTATCCACAGTTACTAAAAGCTGGCGTAAAGATATTTGAATATACTCCTGGATTCATTCACGCAAAGACAATTGTTGTTGATGATAAACTTGCGATAGTAGGAACAACAAACTTTGACTTCAGAAGCTTCTATCTCCACTTTGAAAATGGCGTTTTAATGTACAAATCAAAGTGCGTTGAACAGGTCAAGAAGAATTATATGAAGATATTAGAACAATGCGCTGAAATCACAATGCAGACGTATGAAGCTCTTCCTTGGCGAGATAAATTCAAAGGCAAGGTACTTAAATTATTCTCACCTATGATGTAAAAACAAAAACAGTTCAATGGAAATTACCACTGAACTGTTTTTTTAATTTTATTTATTTCTTTTCGCCTTTGTTCCTGATTTCAACTCTTCTGATTTTTCCGCTGATTGTCTTTGGAAGTTCATCAACAAATTCGATGATTCTTGGATACTTATAAGGAGCAGTTGCATTCTTTACATAAATCTGAAGCTCTTTTATAAGCTTTTCATCGCCTTTATCCTTATATTCCTTTGTAAGAACGATAGTTGCTTTAACAACCTGACCTCTGATTGGATCCTCGGCACCTGTTACTGCAACTTCAAGAACTGAAGGATGCTCCATAAGAACACTTTCAATTTCAAAAGGTCCGATTCTGTAGCCTGATGCTTTGATAAGGTCATCTGTTCTTCCGACATACCAGTAATAGCCGTCTTCATCTCTCCAAGCTGTATCACCAGTATGATAAACATCATTGTTCCATGCCTTGTCTGTTGCTTCAGGATTATTGTAATAGCATTTGAACATACCCTTCTGTGATTTGCCGTGTGTTCTGATTACGATTTCTCCAACTTCACCGACTGATACAGAATTATTATTCTCATCAACGATATCAACATTAAATAATGGTGTTGGTTTGCCCATTGAACCTGGTTTAGGTTCCATTCCAGGAAGGTTGGCAACAACAAGGACAGTTTCAGTCTGACCGAAGCCTTCCATTAACTTAAGACCTGTATATTGATAGAATTTATTGAACACTTCAGGGTTCAAAGCTTCACCAGCGATTGTAGTATATTTAAGGTTTGATAAATCGTAGTTTTCAATTCCCTCTTTGATAAAGAATCTGTACATTGTTGGTGGTGCGCAGAAGGATGTGATCTTATAATCCTGAATTTTCTGAAGCATATCATTTGGATGGAAACGGATGAAGTCATATACAAAGATTGTACAAGCCATCATAAACTGACCGTACATTTTGCCCCACATACATTTGCCCCAGCCTGATTCAGATATTGTAAGGTGGAGGCTGTCATCCTTGATATTATGCCAGTGCTTTGCTGTCTGAAGATGTGCAAGTGAATAATAATGGCTGTGCATTACCATCTTTGGATAGCCTGTTGTTCCTGATGTGAAATATAAGAGCATATCATCATTGACATTATTCTGAATTCTTTCCATAGTGTCAGGATATTTTTCTAATTCCTTATCAAAGGATACCCAACCTTCTTTATCACCACGAACAATATATTTTTCCTGAATGCCTTTATATTCATCAAATGACTGCTCGATATGGTCGGTTACATCACCGTCTGCTGTTGCAATTACATACTTGACATCAGCAGCTTCAAAACGATAAATATAATCCTTTGCCATAAGCTGATTTGTAGCAGGAATCAAAACTGCGCCAATCTTACACAAAGCGATAGTAACAAACCAGAACTGATAATGTCTCTTTAAAACGCAAAGTACCTTATCACCTTTTTTTACGCCGTGAGCAAGCAGCATATTTGCTACCTGGTTACTCTTTTTCATAAGGTCGGCATAAGTAAAGGTATGTTCTTCACCCTCTTCATTAAGCCATATCATTGCTCTTCTGTCAGGCTCATTTGCGCCGATAGCATCGATGATATCATATCCGAAATTAAAATTATCAGGACATACTATTTCAAACTTACTGAGGACACCATTTTTATCATACTCTTCGACACAATATTGTTTATTTAAATCTTTCATTTCAAGTTTCATATTTTAGTTCTCCCTATTTTTTGATTAAAACGGCCATAAAATCACAATCTGCATTTAATGCAATCATTCCGTGAGGTGTGTTTGAGTTGTAATAAACAGCATCACCCTCGTTAAGAATTTCTGTATGGTCGCCAATAACGAACTTAAGACTTCCCTTAAGAATGAAGTCAAACTCATGACCATCATGAACGGAAAGTTTGATTGGCTTATCCTGTGCATCTGCTTCATATGGTGCACTTACAAGCAATGGTTCAATGCTTTTATCCTTAAAAAGATAAGCAAGGTGCTGATAAGCAAATCTTTCACGTCTTTCAATAGGAAGACCTTTGCCTTTTTTTACAATTGAATAGGTAGAAAGCTTTGGAGCTGTTCCTGTAAGAATTTCAATTAATTCTACATTGAAAATTTCAGCACATTTATATAGGAATGTAACAGAAAAATCCTTTTTCCCAGCCTCAATAAGCTTGTATTCATCAACAGAAATACCAGTTTTTGCGCAGAAGTCCTCAATAGACAGATCAAGGTCTTCTCTTAATGCCTGGAGTCTTTGTGCAACTTCTTTAATATTATAATTCATAGTAAATCTCCTTTACGTTAAAATATCGAAAATTTCAGCAGGATTAGAAACAATATAATCTGCTCCTGCTTCTTTAAGCTCATGTTCGTCACGGAAGCCCCAGAGGCAACCTATAGTTCTGATACCCGCATTTTTACCAGTTTTAATGTCGACGTTAGTATCGCCTATCATTACGGTTTCTTTATCAGATACAGCAAGGAAGCTCATAGCTTCCTTTATAATTCGTGAATCAGGTTTATGAGGAATGCCCTCTTTGTGGCCCTGAACAAAGTCAAAAATCTCTGTTCCGAAAAGATCAGTTATAATTTCCTTTGTAAACTGGTCAGGCTTATTAGAAGCAACAGCAAGCTGTACTCCCTTTTTCTTGAGATTATTGAGAAGAGGAATAATTCCTTCATATATATAAGTTTTATCAGAATAGTGCTTATTGTAATATTCTGAGAAGAGATTTTTTACATTAGATATTGTTGCATCACAACGTGAATCCTCAGGAATTGCCCTGAGAATCAGATTATTCACACCATCACCAACAAAATAATTATATTTTTCAACAGGATGCTCTGGGAAACCACATTCCCTCAAAGCATAGTTTGTTGCATCAGCTAAATCCATTATTGAATTAATGAGTGTTCCATCTAAATCGAAAATTGCAAGCTTTATCATATTAAAAATCTCTTTCAAAAATATATATTAGTTTATTATATCACATTTTTGTATAATAAATCAAACTAATTATGCAAAAAATGTGTGTTCTACAAATATTTTCACGCCGATTCCTATTAAAATAAGTCCACCGATTATTTCAGCTTTATTATTAAGAAGGTCACCGAATTTTTTTCCTATTAATACTGCTATAAAACTTAGCACAAATGTTACTGAACATATAAATGCCGCAGCGCTTATTATATTAACGCTCATAGCTGCAAAGCTTACACCTACTGCAAGTGCATCAATACTTGTCGCAATACCCTGCACTATTAATGCACCAAAGGTAAGCTTAATCATGTCACAGCTTTCTTCGCCATCACCTTTAACTCCATCATATAGCATTTTTCCACCAATAAAGCCAAGAAGTATAAGTGCGATAATGTGGTCATATTGTGATATGAATTTTGTAAATGTGCTCCCTAGTGCATAGCCTATTGTTGGCATTACACCCTGGAATATTCCAAAGGTGGCTGCTATAGCAAATGTCCAGCCAAGCCTGATATTCTTCTTGCACATTCCGTTTGTGACTGATACCGCAAAAGCATCAGCTGAAAGCCCTACTGCAAGTAAAAAGAGTTCAACATAACCCATTGTAACATACCTTTCGTCTATAATTTTGTCGATAGAAGTGAAGAATACTTATTCCTGAATTCTTCAAAAGTTCCATTATCAAGTGCGTCACGAATTTTCTCCATAAGTGTATTGTAAAAATAGAGGTTATGCTCAACACATAATCTTCCCGCTAACTGTTCGTTAGCTTTAAAAAGATGTCTTATATATGCACGTGAAAAGTTTTTACAAGTAGGACAGTCACATTCTTCATCAAGTGGTCTTTCATCAAGCTCATATTTTGCATTTGTTGCATGCATAATACCGCTCCATGTGAAGATTGTTGCATGACGTGCATTTCTTGTTGGCATTACACAATCAAAAAGGTCAACGCCTCTGTAAACACCTTCAATAAGGTTTGACGGAGTACCAACACCCATTAGATATCTTGGCTTATCCTTTGGCATAAAAGGTTCCACCTGTTCAATAACGTGATACATAATTTCCGTCGGCTCACCTACTGCAAGGCCACCGATAGCATAACCGTTAAGGTCAAGGTCAGCAATTTCCTTCATATGCTCAATTCTTAAATCATCATAAACGCAACCCTGATTAATACCAAAGAGCATCTGATTTTTATTTATAGTTGTATCAAGATTATTAAGCCTTTGCATTTCTGCTTTACAGCGTGTTAGCCAACGTGTTGTTCTCTCACAGGAGGCCTTTGAATATTCGTGTGTACTTGGATTTTCAACACATTCATCAAATGCCATGGCTATTGATGAAGCAAGATTTGACTGAATCTGCATACTTTCTTCAGGACCCATAAATATTTTTCTTCCGTCTATATGTGAGCTGAAGTACACGCCTTCTTCCTTAATCTTACGCAGTTTTGCAAGTGAAAATACCTGAAATCCACCACTGTCTGTAAGAATAGGTCTTTGCCAGTTCATAAATTTATGAAGTCCACCAAGCTTGTTTATAATTTTATCTCCTGGTCTCAGGTGCAGATGATATGTGTTGCACAATTCGACCTGACATTTTAAATTCACAAGGTCAACTGATGAAATTCCTCCCTTGATTGCAGCGGCTGTTCCGACATTCATAAAGCAAGGGGTCTGGATTGTTCCATGAACAGTTTCAAATTCGCCACGACGAGCTGTTCCCTCTTGTTTCAATAATTTATACATCTTGTTTCTCCCAACTGAATAATTTGAAATACTAAAAAAGACTTATGACACAAGATGTGCCAAAAGTCTCATTCCTTAAAAAATCAAGGCGTACAACCACCAGCAAGCTGGATTATGTTGACTGTACGTAATAACTACTCCCTTTTAACAACATAATTATACTATTACATTTCGTGTTTGTCAATTGTATCAAACTATAATCATTGCGTCACCAAAACTGAAAAATCTGTATTTTTCATTCACAGCTGTTTTATATGCGTTCATTGTCTTATCGTATCCCAGAAAGGCTGATACAAGCATAATCAATGTGCTTTCTGGCAAGTGGAAGTTTGTAATCAATCCGTCAAGCACCTTGAATTTATAGCCTGGATAAATGAAAATATCGGTATAGCCTTCTTTTTCTTCAATTACACCATTATTAAAGGTTGCAACACTTTCAAGTGTTCTGCATGAGGTAGTACCGACGGCGATAACTCTTCCGCCCTCTACTTTTGTTTTATTGATTAAATCTGCGGTTTCTTTAGGAAGATGATAGTGTTCGGAGTGCATATGATGGTCAGTGATTTCATCAGCTTTTACTGGGCGGAATGTACCAAGACCGACATGAAGTGTCACATATGCAATGTTTACTCCCATTGCTTTGATTTCATCAAGCATTTCGGTAGTAAAATGTAATCCTGCTGTTGGCGCAGCAGAGGAACCAAGCTCCTTTGAATAAACTGTCTGATAACGTTCCTTATCATCAAGTGTATGTGTTATATAATGTGGCAGAGGCATCTGACCGATTTCTTCAAGGATGTTAAAGAAGTTCCCGTCACAAGTAAATTTTGCGATACGGTTTCCATTCTCCAAAACCTCCGAAATTTCAGCCTCAAGCTTTCCTCCACCGAAAGAGAATTTTCTGCCAACCTTTGCTTTCTTTCCCGGGCGACAAAGAATTTCCCATTCAAGATTGCCCTTCTGTTCGAGAAGAAGGAATTCAATGAATGAGCCTGTGCCATCCTTCTCACCATATAATCTTGCCGGAAGAACCCTTGAATCGTTCAGAACCAGTAAATCACCCTTTTTAAGATATTTGCATAAATTATAGAAATGGTTATGTTCTATTTCACCCGAAGCTCTGTCAATTTTCATCAAACGTGAATAATTTCGGGGCTCAACAGGCGTCTGCGCAATAAGTTCTTCGGGCAAATTGTAAAAAAAGTCGGATTTTTTCATTTAGTATTTCAATTCCTTTAATAAAAATTTTTCTGTCGCTAAAAATTAGTTGACAGGAATAAATTATAGTGCTATTATAAATGTAAATAAATATCAATTTAGGTAGAGGTGCGACTCCAAACAGTAACTACACACAGACTCCCAAGTCGTTTATGGTGTTGTGAAAGGTGCAGCCGCCGAAGGTTTAACTCGTTGGAAAAGTTATTCCTGATTGTATGTTTAACAAGCATACAATTGTCATCATTTTTATGATGGAGTGCTATCGACATATATTATTCGATAAATATGTCAACATTTCTATTATATTGTATGATGAACTGGTTTTCAACCAGTTTTTTTAATATTTATATTATTTGCATAAAAAAGTGTAATTAACGATCAATTATTCTATTATTGTTTTTCACTTTTATTATAAACAGATAGGAGTTTTTTAAAATGAAACAGTTTAATGTAGGAATTATCGGTGCAACAGGAATGGTAGGACAGAGATTTGCTATCCTTCTTGAAAATCATCCTTGGTTCAAAGTCACAACAGTTGCAGCTTCACCTCGTTCTGCAGGTAAAACACTTAAAGAAGCTATCGGCAACAGATGGGCAATGAAGAAACCTATTCCTAAAGATATGGAAAATATGATTGTTCTCGATGCAACAGCAGATATAAAGAAAATTGCTTCACAGGTTGATTTTGTATTCTGTGCAGTTGATATGAAAAAAGATGAAATAAAAGCACTTGAAGAAGCATATGCAAAAGCAGAATGCCCTGTTATATCAAACAACTCAGCTAACAGAGGTACACCTGATGTTCCTATGATGGTGCCTGAACTTAACCCTGAACACGCTGAAATAATAAAAGTTCAGAGAGAAAGACTTGGAACAAAACGTGGCTTTATTGCTGTTAAATCAAACTGCTCAATTCAAAGTTATGTTCCAGCACTTCACCCATTAAGAAAATTCGGCATCAAGAACGTTCTCGCTTGCACATACCAGGCAATTTCAGGTGCTGGAAAGACTTTTGAAACATGGCCTGACATGCTTGATAATCTTATTCCTTACATTGGCGGAGAAGAAGAAAAATCAGAGCAGGAACCTTTAAAGGTTTGGGGTAAAATTGAAGGCAATAAGATTGTAAATGCTGATGATATCAATATCACAACACAGTGCCTCAGAGTACCTGTTTCAGATGGTCATACAGCTGCTGTATTTGTAACTTTTGAAAACAAGCCAACAAAAGAAGAAATCTTAAAGGCTTGGAAGGAATTCAAGGGTGTACCACAGGAGCTTGAACTTCCATTAGCACCAAAACAGTTCCTGAATTATTTTGAAGATGACAATCGTCCACAGGCTAAACTTGACAGAGATATGGAAAAAGGAATGGCTATATCAGTCGGACGTCTTCGCGAAGATAAACAATATGATTACAAATTTGTTTGCTTATCACATAATACAATAAGAGGAGCAGCTGGTGGTGCAGTATTGATGGCTGAACTACTTGCAGCTAAAGGTTATTTAGATTAATGATTAGTGTAATAGTATGGTTTGGGAATAATAAGCTGACTTTCCAGAGAGTCAACAAAAAATACCGTACTTTTTCAGAACCTGAAGATCTTCTGTTCGTTGAGCTACCTTCTATCCCTTATGTTCAGAACTTCTTCCAGGACTTTACTTTTACGTATGAAAAGCTAAAACAATTTGTAAAAAAATACTTTTCCAAAAAGATTGTCAAGGAAAATGTTCTATGTGTTGTCCCTTGTGATACAACTGCAAATGAAAAAAAGATTATATATGAATCTTTTGAAAGCACATTTGCAAAGAATATCACAATCGTTACATATAACGGGCTTCTTGTTGACAGTATTGAAAGCAGAATGTGTATTTCTGCTAGTCAGAGATCTGTTACAATTTCTTATTTTATAAATGCGACAGAAATTGATAAGGTTCATCTCAATATTGCTACTGTATCAAAAGAAGAGATCATTTTCTCAATACGACAGATTGAAAGCAAATTTCAACTTCAGGGAACGCCTATTTTTTATTTCAACCTTCCACCTAACCTTAAAATCGGAACGGAAATAACAGATGGCGGATTAATAGCTAACATTAGAAATATTCTTACAAATAAAAATTAGAGAGGATTCTATTATGAAGAATACAATTTTTACCGGTGCCGGTGTTGCAATTGTTACTCCTATGAATGACGATGGAAGTATAAATTACGAAGGACTCGGCAAACTTATAGATTTTAATATTTATAACGGAACAGATGCAATCATAATCTGTGGTACTACCGGCGAATCATCAACTATGACTGATGAAGAACATAAGGAATGTATCAGATATGCTGTTGAAAGAACCGCTAAGAGAGTCCCTGTAATTGCGGGAACAGGTAGTAATGATACAGCTTATGCTGTTGCACTTTCAAAGGAAGCTGAAGAGCTTGGCGCTGATGCTGTTCTTGTTGTTACACCTTACTACAACAAGACCTCACAGGCTGGACTTATCGCACATTTTACTGCTATCGCAGACAGCATAAACATCCCAATGATTTTATACAATATTCCAGGCAGAACAAACCTGAATATTGCTATTGATACTTTTGTTGAGCTTGCAAAGCATCCTAATATTGTCGCTGTTAAGGAAGCAGGCGGAAACATCAACTACTTTGCAAAGATTATTGAAGCTTGTGGTGATTCACTTGATGTTTACAGCGGTGACGATGGAATGACTGTTCCTGTAATGTCTATCGGTGGCAAGGGCGTAATTTCAGTCCTTTCAAACATTATGCCAAAGGAAACACATAATCTTTGTCAGCTTTGTTTTGATAACGATTTTGCTGCTGCTGGCAAGGAACAGATAAGACTTCTTGACCTTATGAACAGCTTGTTTATTGATGTTAATCCTATTCCTGTTAAGGAAGCTTTGAATATTATGGGAATGCAGGCCGGACCTTGCAGAATGCCACTTGTTCCTATGTCTGACAAGGCAAGAGAAACACTAAAGGCTTCAATGAAGAAAATCAATTTAATTTAAGGATGTGAAATTATGACCAACATTGCTATAAGTGGATGCAATGGCAAAATGGGCAAGATAATTTATAATTGCATTTGTGAAAGAGATGACTGCCAGGTTATTGCGGGCATAGATATCAACACAGATCAGTATGCTGACTTTCCTGTTGTTTCAAAGCCATCTGCTTTACCTGTAAAACCAGATGTCATTATTGATTTTTCTCATCCTTCAACTCTTGATTCATTGATTGAATATGCTCTTACAAACAATGTAGCTGTCGTTTTTGCTACAACTGGCTATTCGGAAGAACAGATTTCAAAGATTAAAGCTGCCGGTGAACAGATTCCAGTTTTCTTCACATTCAATCTCTCACTTGGCATAAATCTTCTTGTTGAGCTTGCTAAAAAAGCTACTGCTTTTTTGGGTGGACAATTTGATATTGAGATTATTGAAAAGCATCACAATCAGAAGATTGACGCACCGAGCGGAACAGCAATTATGCTTGCTGATGCAATTAATTCTGTGCTTGATGACAGCTATCATTATATGTATGACAGACATTCGCAAAGAAAGAAGAGAGATAAAAAAGAAATCGGCATCCATGCAGTTCGTGGTGGCACTATTGTTGGAGAACACGAAGTTATTTTTGCAGGACATGATGAAGTTATTACACTATCACACAGTGCGACTTCAAAAGAAGTCTTCGCTGTAGGTTCAGTAAACGCTGCAGTATTCTTAAAAGGAAAATCTGCTGGACTATATTCAATGTCTGATCTTTTATAAAAACAAGAGCCTGTAATATCAAATTACAGGCTTGATTTTTTTTATTTGTCATATACAGGGTTTATTTTTCTTAAAAACAAGTGTATAATGTAAAAAGAAAAAATTATAGTAAATTGGGTGAATAAAATGGATAAGATTAATTTGTTAAAAGAGGTTAACTCCGTCAAAGAACTTTATAATTATAAGAAAATAGCTCATTTAAATGGACATACTTTAAGCGTTGTCAATGTCGAAAACAGAACTCTTGATTTTCATACCCACGAGAATTCAGATGAACTATTTTATGTCATTGAAGGAAGTTTTATTCTTGAAACAAAAGATAAGAAAACACAGGTAAACGAGGGCGAATTCATCATTGTCCCGAAAGGCACACTTCACCGACCTGTTGTCACAAAACTAAGTAAGTTTCTGATGATTGAACTTGACGGAACACTGAACAAATCAAATAGCGGAGATTCATACAAAGATTAAAATAAGGAGTACCAAATATGAGCTTAATTACTTATAAGTATATCAAGGAAAATGAAGAAATTCAGACTTATATCAAACAGGCTGACAAGACACTTGAGGAGCTTGGATACACAGAGCACTCATTTGCTCACGTTGGCATAGTTTCACAGAATGCAGGTATGATATTAGAAAAGCTTGGCTATCCCGAAAGAATAGTTGAACTCGCAAAAATTGCTGGCTATATGCACGATATCGGCAATGTTGTAAACAGAATAAATCACGCTTTAAGTGGAGCAAATATGGCTTTCAGATTACTCGACAAGATTAATGTCCCACCAGAGGAAATTGCGCAGATTATTTCTGCTATTGGTCATCACGATGAGGGTACAGCACAGCCGCTAAGCCCGATGTCTGCTGCAATAATCATCGCTGATAAAACTGACGTAAGACGTTCAAGAGTACGTAATACTGACCTCATTACTTTTGATATTCACGACCGTGTTAACTATGCTGCTGAAAAATCAAGCCTGTATCTGAATGAAGATAACACAGCACTTATTATGGATTTAACTATTGATACTGATATTTCATCTGTTATGGAGTATTTTGAAATTTTCCTTGACAGAATGCTTCTTTGCAAGCGTTCGGCAATGTATCTTGGTGTAAAATTCAAATTCATTATCAATGGCTTGAAGATGATGTAACATATAAGTGAAAATAGTAAAAGCACAACAGATTTCTGTTGTGCTTTTTAATTTTAAAGATTAATCTCAGAATAGAATTCGAAATATCCTCCGCCTTTTCTCTTTGCTATCGTCAATGCTGTTGTTGAATTCTTAAATAGCTCGTTGAATTCATCTCCATCCTGTGGGAACATGGCTGCACCAATATTGACAGATACCGACATCGGTTCATCCTCTGGAATGATTTTATTTGTTGAATCAATGATTTTATTAATTTTACTTGTGAGAAGATCGACTGAATTAACATCCTTCATAAACAGGAGAAACTCATCATCACTGGATCTTGCTATAATATCACTTGATCTGAATAATGATTTAAGCTGGTCAGCCATATCTTTTATCACTTTATCACCATAACTGTAACCTAACTTATCATTAATCATATTAAAATTATAAATATCTACAATCAATAAAGCACCGATTGAACTGCTGTTATTTTTCATGAAATCATTAATGTAATTCTTTATGCTAAACTTATTGTAAAGTCCTGTTAATGAATCATATACAGCAATATCAGAATCTTTCTCGCTCTTACTGCTTGTTTTCTCAAGATAACCGACAGCCTTCAATGGTGAACCATTGTAATAAATTGTTGTGGAACTGATTTTAAATAAAGAATATTTTCCGTCCGCTTTTTTGATTTTTACATAAGCTTCATTATTGCTCAGACCCGAGTTTATTCTTTCAAAAAATTCGCTTAACAACTCAATATGCTCGCTGAAAATTAAATCATTATCAATTAAGGACTCAGGAATATTTTCAATGATTGGGCGACAACCGATCTGCTCCTGGAAGCCCTCAGAAAATGTAATTGTCCTTTTCTTTATATCATACCAGAATACACATAATGATGGAGCACTTGAAATTATACTGATCTCTTTTGAAGATATTTTGTTCTGTAATACGAATTGTTTATAGCTACCTCTGCAATATAATAAATTGACAATAATTATTACTATAAAAATCATCTGGAAAAATACACTGTAAAGATAAATCATATGATAAGATTTGTTTGCCTGGGCCTTTGACAATGTAGTGATAATGCTCCAATCATTATAATCAAAAGGAACTGTAAACACATACATTTTCTTATTTCCATCCAAATAGTTTATGCAAGTTTCTTTACTATTTAGAGCAGCCTGCTCAAGATTATTAACCGCTGAAATATTCTTCTTGTTCTCTTTAAGCATTATGTTGAAAATGTTATCTTCACTTATAAGAACAACTGATCCGCTTGAGTCAATAAGAAATACATCGTCCGCACCTGTCAGATCTTCAATATTAACCAGATTCATAAAGAAATCCTTTGATATGGTTATTCGGAGAACACCGACAACTGACTGGTCTTTAACAATTGGGCATGAAAAAGCAATAAAAGGCTTGCCGTTCAGGTTCGATTTTTCAATTTCAGTAACAAATTCCTTACCATTCATACTTTCAATAAAATATGATCGGTTTTTTGAATTATGAATATTATTGTCATCAGTATAACTCATTCCGTCTGGTGTTGTTACTGCCATTCTGTCAAAGCCATTCTTTAAACTGATTTGTCTGAGTTTTTGTAAGACTTCAGGTGATTTAATATCCTTTTCCAATGAAATCATAGATGAGGTTGAATACAGGACATCAAAAATACCATCAAATCTTTCATTAAGTATCTGACTATTCAGTTGCGCTTTTTCTTTAATTTCACTTTCGGCATTCTTATTCAGGAAATTATGAGAATAAGTCACAGTAATTGCAAAAAAAGCAACCAAAAAAAGCATCAATGATAATGAAAATATAAATTTTCTTTTATTATTTTTTTCTGATAGAAATAACCTAAAATTACTTTTCATATAACGATCAACCTTACTTAATATGATATAATCATTATATATGTATTTTACAATAAAGTCAATTATTTGATTTTAATATACTAATATCTTACAACAAACAATGAATCTATTGAATATATAAAAAATACGAATAAAAAAATGTTATTTTTATATTAAATATAGATTGTCAAAAGGTAAAAAATATTTTATAGATCGGAAGAGCACACGTCTGAACT
>OCTV010000486.1_pt1 | contig 15823 bp, 13 predicted proteins | sample 1539101 | NCBI WGS metagenome assembly OCTV01 (sample SAMEA3991422, study PRJEB22521) | metagenome | biome: anthropogenic terrestrial biome; feature: sewage plant; material: sludge | place: Sweden | collected 2012-09-26 | reverse complement strand
AATATTATATAATTAGATAAATAAGAACAATTAAATATAAATAAATATTGTAAAAACAGCGAAAGGTTGTGAAAAAATGTTTACGCAATTATTTGGATATTATTTACTTGATAAAGGCGTCGTTACCCTTGACCAGTTGGGGCAGGCTCTTGCTGAAAAAAGTACAACAAATGTAAAGCTTGGTGCTCTTGCAATAGATTCAGGATATATGACAGCTGAACAGGTTGACCGTGTTCATGATGAACAAAAGCATGTAGATAAAAAAATCGGAGATATTGCTGTTGCTCTTGAATTTATTACTGAAGAGCAGGTAAAAGAACTACTTACAAAGCAGAAAACATCAAATATAATTCTTAGTCAGGCACTGATTGACAGGGGATACATATCAAATTCAGTATTTGAAAATGAACTTAAAGAATATAAGCGAATTGCGGAATTTGATGAAGGTGATCTAAATGATAAAAATCTTGCGGAGGACATTATTTCAATATACGATCTTTATGGACTGGCAGAAAAAGATTTTTACGCAGATTATATTTCCCTTCTTGTTAGAAATGTAGTACGATTTATTGGTGATGATTTCGCTTTTTTAAATGTTAAGTCAGGTGAAGATATTATTGTTGAGTATGTTACTGATCAGCAATTACATGGATCTAAAACGTCATATACAGCAATCGGTGGGGATGAAAAAGCATTTCTTGCATTTGCTTCAAGATATGCCGGTGAACAGCTTAATGTTTGCAACGAGTATGCTTGCACAGCAGTAGGTGAGTTTCTTAATGTGCAGAATTCCCTGTATGCAGAAAATGAAGCAAATCTTAACAATATTGATCTCTCTCTTTTACCTCAGAGTGCATCAAAGAACAAGATATTTACCCCAGATAAAAAACAGCTTATCGTACCGTTGTCGTTTACATTCGGCAATATGTATGTGTGCTTCAGAACATGCGGGTAATGACAAAAATAATAAAGGCGGATTTCCTTTTGGAAATCCGCCTTTAAAATTTTATTTTAAGGTGATAAGATTATTTGTAAAGTTCAGAAAGTCTGATAAGATAATCGTATCTGTCCTTAGCGTTTTCAATTGCTTTGTTGAACAGAAGTTCAGCTCTTTCAGGATTCTGACGGGCAAGAGCATTGTAACGAACTTCACCCATGAGGAAGTTTTTGTATTCGTCAATGTTAGGAGCCTTAGAATCAAGAGTGAATGGATTCTTTCCTTCATTCTTAAGAGCAGGGTTGTATCTGTAAAGATGCCAGTAACCAGCCTGTACAGCCTTCTTCTCTTCTGTCTGAGCAGTAGACATACCTGTCTTGATACCGTGGTTGATACATGGAGCGTAAGCAATGATAAGTGATGGACCGTCATAAGCCTCAGCCTCTTCAATAGCCTTGATACACTGATTATAGTCAGCACCCATAGCGATGTGTGCAACATAAACGTAACCATAGCTCATTGCTATGCCTGCAAGATCCTTCTTCTTAACTTCCTTACCAGCTGCTGCGAACTGAGCGATAGCACCTGTTGGAGTTGATTTTGAAGACTGTCCGCCTGTATTTGAGTAAACCTCTGTATCGAATACGAAGATGTTTACATTTTCTCCTGAAGCGATAACGTGGTCAAGACCGCTGAAGCCGATATCATATGCCCAACCGTCACCACCGAATACCCACATTGACTTCTTGCTGAGGTAATCCTTGTATGCAAGAATATCCTTAGCATCTTCGCATCCGCAAGCTCCCAATGTGCTTATAAGTTTCTTTGTAGCAGCAGCATTTGTCTTACCGCAGTTTAATGTTTCGAGGTATTCGTTGATAGCATCCTTTGTTTCAGTCTTTTCAGCTTTTTCAAGAAGGTTCTTTACCTTGTCAACAACTCTTGTACGGAGTGTGTTCTGAGCTAAGAACATACCATAACCGTATTCTGCGTTATCTTCAAAGAGTGAGTTAGCCCAAGCAGGACCCTTGCCTTCTTTGTTTGTTGTATATGGAGTTGAAGGAGCAGAACCACCCCAGATTGATGAACATCCTGTAGCATTTGCAATGTACATTCTTTCACCAAAGAGCTGTGTTATAAGCTTAGCATAAGGTGTTTCACCACAACCAGCACATGCACCTGAGAATTCGAGGAGAGGCTGTTTGAACTGTGAACCCTTAACTGTAGTTGGTTTGAATTTTTCAAGAACTTCTGGTTTTTCCTCTATCTTGGTTCCATAATTGAATATATCCTGTTCTTTTTCCTGTGAATCAAGAGGCTTCATAACAAGTGCCTTGTTCTTTGCAGGACAAACGTTAGCACATGAACCACATCCTGTACAGTCAAGTACTGAAACTGTCATTGTGAACTTAAGGTCACCAAGAGCTGGTTTGAAGTCAGATGATTTTGTTCCTTCAGGAGCAGCAGCGAGTTCTGCAGCTGTCATAGGAACTGGACGGATTACAGCGTGAGGACATACATATGAACACTGATTACACTGGATACAGTTTTCTGGGATCCATTCAGGAACATTTACAGCAATTCCTCTCTTTTCAAAAGCAGCAGAACCCTGTGGGAATGTACCGTCTGCCATGTCTACAAATGTTGAAACAGGGAGTGAATCACCGTTCTGAGCGTTACATGGCTGCTGAATGTTGTTTACATAGTCAATAAGAGCCTTGTTGTCGCCAACAGCCTTATCCATACCCATATTTGTATCAGCTGCATCAGCCCATGAATCAGGAACATCAATCTTAACGATTTTCTTATAACCTGCATCAATAGCATCATGGTTCTTCTTAACGATATCTTCACCCTTCTTCATGTAAGAAGCAGTAGCTGCGTCCTTCATGTATTTGAGAGCATCCTCAAAAGGAATGATATCAGCGAGTTTGAAGAATGCAGACTGAAGAATTGTATTGATTCTTGTGCCCATTCCTGTTTCTTTACCAAGCTGAACACCGTCAATTGTATAGAAGTTAATCTTGTTCTGAGCAAGGTATCTCTTTACCTGACCAGGAAGATGTTTTTCAAGACCATCTATATCCCACTGACAGTTGAGGAGGAATGTACCGTTTGGCTTGATGTCTGAAACAATGTCGTATTTGTCAATATATGACTGGTTGTGACATGCAACGAAGTCAGCTCTGTTTACAAGGTAAGTTGACTTGATAGGTGTGTTACCGAATCTCAGATGTGAAACAGTTACACCGCCTGATTTCTTTGAGTCATAAGCAAAATATGCCTGAGCATACTTATCAGTATGATCACCGATGATCTTGATTGAGTTCTTGTTAGCACCAACTGTGCCGTCAGCACCAAGTCCCCAGAACTTACAAGCTGTTGTGCCTGCAGGAGCTGAATCAAGAGCTGAACCAGTTTCAAGTGAAAGATATGTTACATCGTCGTTGATTCCGATTGTAAATCTTGACTTTTCTGTATTTTCATAAACAGCCTTGATCTGAGCTGGTGTTGTATCCTTTGAACCTAAACCGTATCTGCCGCTGTATACTGTAGTGTCGTTGAATTTTGTACCCTTGAGAGCTGCAACAATATCAAGGTAAAGTGGTTCGCCGAGTGAACCAGGTTCTTTTGTTCTGTCAAGAACAGTGATCTTATTTACAGTTGAAGGAATAGCTTCAACAAGCTTGTCAGCACGGAAAGGTCTGTAAAGTCTTACCTTGATCAGACCGTATTTGCCGCCCTGAGCATTAAGGAAGTCAATTGTTTCTTCGATTGTGTCGTTTACAGAACCCATAGCAATGATAACGTGTTCTGCATCAGCAGCACCGTAGTAGTTGAAAAGTTTATATTCAGTACCGAGTATAGCGTTTACCTTGCCCATATATTCTTCAACAACTTCTGGAAGTTCATCATAGTACTTGTTACAAGCTTCACGAGCCTGGAAGAATATATCAGGGTTCTGAGCTGTACCTCTGAGTACAGGATGTTCAGGATTGATAGATCTCTCTCTGAATGCCTTAACTTCATCCATATCAATCATGCCTGCAAGAGTCTCTGTATCCCATGTTTCGATTTTCTGGATTTCATGTGATGTACGGAAACCATCGAAGAAATGAATGAAAGGAACTCTGCCCTTGATAGTTGAAAGATGAGCTACAGCAGCAAGATCCATAACTTCCTGAGGGTTTGATGAACAGAGCATTGCAAAACCTGTCTGACGGCATGCGTAAACGTCTGAATGATCACCAAAAATATTAAGAGCGTGTGAAGCAACGCATCTTGCAGAAACATGGATAACGCAAGGAAGGAGTTCGCCAGCAATTTTGTACATGTTAGGGATCATAAGAAGAAGTCCCTGTGAAGCTGTATATGTTGTTGTGAATGCACCTGCTGAAAGTGAGCCGTGAACTGTACCTGCAGCACCTGCTTCAGACTGCATTTCTGCTACCTTAACAGTCTGTCCGAATATATTTTTTTGTCCCTTTGCAGACCATTGGTCTGTAACTTCAGCCATAACTGAAGAAGGTGTAATAGGGTAAATAGCAGCTACGTCTGTGAACGGATATGATGCCCAAGCAGCAGCGTTATTACCATCCATGGTTTTCATTTTTCTAGCCATTTAAAATTTCATCCTCCTAGTTTAATTACGATCTGCAGAAATATATTTCTGTAAATCTGTTATGCGTTATGATTACACATAAACGTCAACTATTATAATAACACAATCACAAAAGTTTGTAAAGGGTGTATGTGTAAAATACACAAGTAATTTGTGAAAAAATAAATAAATGAGAATAGGGTGGAAAATATTATAATAATTACTTAGAAATCTTTGCTTTAATCCTGTCATATACAATCATATAATAATTATGAATTTGCTTGTCAGACATTGATACGTATAGTATAATGATGATATGAATAAAATCAAAAACAGGAGGAAAATATGTGTGAAAGAAGATGCCCGAACTGTAATCGCAAGATGGTTCAGCAGTTCATAGGTATAAAACACTGCCCGATAATCCGATATAAAGATAAGGAACAAGGTGAGGATGTATGAAAAAAACACTTTCAATCCTATTATCTCTGCTGATGTGTTGTATGGTAATACCACATAATATCAGCACACAGACATTTGCAGAGAGTTCTGCACTTATTATCTATCCCGAATATCATGAGCGAATACCGAAATGTTACGATTATGGAGTCACCATCCATCAAGGTAACAAGTCGGAAACGCTTACGGTCTACAACAGAAATACAAGTGGTGAGCAAATGGCGTATCGCTGCTTTAAGCCTGATTTTAACCGTAGATTCTGCGAATTTGCATTTACTGGTGAAGTTCGAATTGATATTGAGGTGTATCGTGACTTTGAGACTTACAGCATCTTACCAAGTGCTAAGGAATATCGAAATGAGTTTCACGATGGTGTTATTTCCGTCTGGCTTAATGAAAATGATACGAACTTTATGATTCGACTTGATGACGATGATGAAAGCATTCTATCTGTTTTTGCTGATGCTCCCGAAGATTACAGCATTGACAAAGATGACGATTCTGTTCTATATGTCGATGAAAAATGGTATGACCCTGATGAAAGCGATATCCTTTACACCTTACCCGAAAACATCAAAACTGTGTATATCGCACCCGGAAGCGTGTTTTACAGTCGCTTGCTTGTAAATGCCAATGATGTGAAAATCTGTGGCCACGGTATGATGCTTGACCCATATAGTGATTTGTATGATACTTCGACCATAAATCAGCAGAACGGCAAGATGTTTCTTCGTGTTGAGGGTAATAATGTTTCTATTGAAGATATAAAGTTGCTTGATTCTCAGAACTATAACATTTTCCTTGTCAAAGGTACAAATCACATTGTTGATGATGTTAAATGTATGAGTGCGAGAATATGCACCGATGGAATTACTGTCGGTTCTGGTAATGTTACTGTTGATAATTGCTTTCTCTATGTCGGTGACAACGCTATTGTATATAGTGGTGGATTCGGCTATCATCATATCAATAACTGTATTATTGGCACAACCTGTGCTGCAATATTTCCACAGCACCGGTCACCTTATGAGATGGATTTCAATGACATTTATGTTTTTAGGGCAAATGAAGGAATTATCAATAACTGGTAAAAGTAAATAACAATACAAATGCCCTGTACTCTCATATTCTGAAAGTACAGGGCAAAACAATTATTATTCTATGCTACCTTTATTTCTGTCACTCTGCACCTTTGAGTTTATAGTTTATAACTTTCAATTTTTTATTGTAGGACTGAATAAAAAATTATTAAGTTTTTATTGGGCGGCGGTGCTTGGAGAACATATCTTTCCATGCTTCAGGGTGAAACAGCAGCAACATAGGGAAGAGCTCGAGTCTGCCTGCAAGCATGTCAAACATAAGAATATATTTGGACAATGGAGAGAAAAATCCGAAATTGCTTGCAGGACCTACAAGTTCAAGTCCCGGACCTATATTGTTGAAAGTAGCAGCAACAGCAGTAAAATTGGTTGTAAGATCATAGTCATCAAATGAAACAAAAAGTACGGATATTGAGAAGATGAGAACATATGTGATCAGATATACATTAACTGAACGAACAACTTCATGGTCTAAAGGTTTGCCGTCAACTTTTATTTTCTGTACACTTTTCGGATGAATGTATGAATTAAGCTCCTTACGAATTGTTTTAAACAATATTACAAGTCGGGAAACTTTTATACCACCTCCGGTGCTTCCGGCACATGCACCGATAAACATAAGTATTACAAGAACTGTTTTACATGTCTGGGACCACAAATTGAAGTCTGTAGTTGAGTAACCTGTGGTTGTAATAATTGAAGCTACCTGGAACGATGCATGTGTAAGTGCATCAAAGATACCTTTTGAAGTTTCGAGAATGCTGATGGAAATTATTCCGATGGCTATTAATATTGTAAGGAAATAATATTTTACCTCTTCAATTTTTACGGCTTTTTTAAATTGTCTTAACAGTATAAAATAAAATGCGTTGAAATTAACCCCGAATAAAATCATGAATATTGTTACTACCCATTGAATATATGGGGAAAATGAAGCAAAGCCGTCATTTCTGAATCCGAATCCACCGGTACCTGCAGTACCGAATGCTGTACACAGAGTATCAAATACTGACATTCCTCCTGCTATAAGAAGTACAATCTGAATCAGAGTCATACATATATATATAGTATAAAAGTCGTGCCGTATATTTCATTTTCGGGACAAGCTTTCCTACAGATGGTCCCGGACTTTCAGCACGCATAAGATTTATATTTGATCCGACGCTGAGTGGTATTATCGCAAGCAGGAAGACAAGAACACCCATTCCTCCGATCCAATGTGTAAAGCTTCGCCAGAACAGCGCACAGTGTGAAAGTGATTCTACATCACTCAGAATGCTCGAACCTGTTGTAGTAAAACCTGAAATAGTTTCAAATAATGCATCTGTAAAGCTTGGTATTTCACGGCTTATCCAGAAAGGAAGGCATCCAACAATACTTAGCAGTATCCAGCTAAGTGATGTAGCGATACACCCTTCCTTAAGATAGAATACATTGTTTCTGGGCTTTTTCCTTGTTACTAGTATACCTATCAAAAGGCATACAGCACTTGTTCCAAGATAGTAAAAGCCACTGTTCTCCTGATAAATTAATGCAACAATGCATGGAAGAAGCATAAGGATAGCTTCTAATTTAAGAACATGTCCGAGTATATAAATTACAATTGAACGGTTCATATTTAACAATTAATTCCCTGATATACAAGGAATCTCCTTTCAATAAAGTTGACTTATCATAATATTGTCAGTTATTTTTTAAGAATATCCTGTATATCTGTAAATCTGGTGTGAGTTGTTACGACCATTACTGTATCACCTTTTTTCAGACAATCCTGACCACTTGGAATAAGGAGTTTACCTTTTCTGTTAATAAAGGAAATGAGAAGATGCTTTCTCAGATTAAGATCCTTAAGAGGAATGTTGATAACTTCAGAATCTTCATCAATAAGGAATTCTATAGCTTCAGCTCTGTGATCAAACAAGTGATAAAGTGTTTCTATGTTACTGTCGCCGGATTCTTTTTTTGCACGTACATAGCCGATAATTGCTTCTGATGTAATATATTTTGGATAAACTACACTTCCGAGATCAAGAGTGTTTATAACATCTTTAAAATTAATACGGTTGATTTTTGTTATTACCTTTGCTTTTGATACCTGTCTTGCATGAAGAGTCAGAAGAATATTTTCTTCATCAATACCTGTCAGAGCAACAAATGATTCTGCATATTCAAGTTCTTCTTCTTTAAGTACCTCTTCATCTGAACCGTCACCGTTAATAATTATCGCCTTTGGAAGAAGAATGCTTAACTGTTCACATCTTTCCTTGTCACTTTCAATTATTTTTACGGAAATGCCCATTGATATAAGTCGTTTTGCAAGGTAATAAGCGGCCTTTCCACCTCCTACAATAATTGTATTTTTAACCTGTTGAGATTTTACTCCTATATCTTCAAAGAAATTCTTTGAAATATTTCTTGAAGCAGCAAATGAAATAATATCATTTCTTGCAAGTTTAAATTCTCCGGAAGGAATATATACATTGCCATCTCTTTCAATAGCGCAGATAAGTATATTTGTTGAAGTTTTTTTGCTGAGCTCAGATATTACCATTCCATCAAGGACATTATTTTGTGGGATTTTAAATTTTATAAGTTCAGCCTGCCCGTTGGCAAATACGTTTACTTCAAGAGCTGTAGGCAGACATAATATTCTTGCTGCCTCTCTTGCAGTTTCAAGTTCCGGATTTATTATCATTGCCAGTCCGAGCTTTTCTCTTAAGTATCCTGTTTCATTGCTGTAATCAGGATTTCTGACTCTTGCTATTGCGGAACATTTTCCTACACGTTTTGCAACAGTACAGCAAAGCAGATTAAGCTCATCAGAACCCGTAACCGCAATAATAAGGTCTGTCGTTTCAATTCCCGAATCAAGCTGAGTGCTGAAACTTGCACCGTTTCCTACAACACCCATAACATCGTAAAGGTCTGTGAGTTCCTGTACCTTTTGAGGATTATTGTCAATAATCGTTATGTCATGACCTTCCTGAGAAAGCTGTTCAACAATATTTGAACCAACTTTTCCACATCCCACAATGATTATCTTGAGACCTGGTTTGACAGATTTTTTTGATATACCCACTTCATATTCCTCCAAAAAAAATAATACATAAAATAACGCCATTTTTTTCAAACGACGTTTAATATTTTTGTTATTAATATATGTTTTTTGCTAATATTATTTTATTATAATTCAAATATTATATAAAGTCAATAATTTTATATAAATGGCTATTATAAATGGTTGCTATTAATAATATATGAAGAATATAAATGACAGTATATATCCGCAATAAGTTACATTGGTATAGAATTAAAATATGTAAAAGAAGATGTTGTGTTCCATTGTTTGTGGGAATATAGCAATAAGCTGCTTAAAAAATATATGTTTTAAACAAATGAACCGATAATCCGTTGTGATGTTGTACAAACATCCAGTAATAAAAAAAAAAAATAAAATAAAGGTTGACTTATTTTAAATTATAGGTTATAATCTTAATAGTGTTAAGTTAATATTCGTTATTAAAGTTAACACTCGTTTTGTTGTCTCCTTTCTTTTGTTCTACACATATTTATTTATCTCTTTTTATCTTTGCAGGACACCGTTTGTCCTGCATTTTTTATTTGCCTCTTAATATACATTTAATGGAATTATTAATGTACTAATTATAAGTTACAGACAAATATAGACGTAATAATTCATAAATTGTTTTTTTATTATTTCATAAGCACAATAAAATCACCAAAACTATTATGAAAATGTATTGCAAAATCATAATATATGAGGTATAATAATACTGTAAATCAATTTATTTAAAGTAAAAAACAATGACCTTGACAACAGGATGGGAGTTATTTTATGCCTCGATTTTTTGTGGATGATATCAGTGAAAAATATGCACAGATAACGGGTGAAGATGCAAGGCATATAAGTAGGTCGCTTCGTATGAAGGTTGAAGATACGCTGATTGTGTCATGCAAAGGAATAGATTATTCATGTGTTATAAAAAGCATTACAGATGATCTGGTAGAAGTGGAAATACTTTTTTATAACAAATGTAAGTCAGAGCCTAGTATAGACCTTACGTTATATCAGGCTGTTCCTAAACTGGACAAGCTTGAAATTATAATTCAGAAATCAGTTGAACTTGGCGTGAACAAAATAGTTCCTGTGCTAACTAAACGGTGTATATCACGTCCTTCAGAAAAGGATTTTGCCAAAAAGCTTCAGCGTTATAAAAAAATTGCACTGGAAGCAGCTAAACAATCGGGCAGGGGCATAATTCCTGATGTTTTGCCGATAATAAATTATACTGCTGCATTAAACAAAATGGTTTGCTCTGACTGTTCACTTATGCTTTATGAACAGGGAGGAGTACGATTTTCAGAAGTGAATTTTAGTTCTGTAAAATCAGTTTCGCTCCTTATAGGAAGTGAAGGCGGTTTTGACGAGGCAGAGGTTTTACAGGCTGACAATGCGGGTGTAAAAAGAATCTGGCTTGGTGACAGGATACTAAGATGTGAAACAGCACCTTTGGCTGCTGTTTCAATTACCATGTTCCTTACTCATAACCTATAAATTTCATTATGACATGCTGCAGAATGTCATGAGTTAAGGAAAAGAGATATTTTTTCTGCAGGGAATGGAGAATACTATGAAATGTTCATTATTAGGTATTATTGCTGCGGCTGTATCAGTAACAGCTGCTGTTATTGCAGTTGCCGCATTAAAGAAGCATCATATCAAGAAAAAGAATTCATCATGTGACTGTGATTGTGATTGTGACTGCGATTTTGATGATTGCGACTGCGATATGGATGATTGCGATTTTGATGGATTTACATGTGAAGATGAATGCGATATTGATGACTTTGACGATGACAGAAATATTGATGATCTTATTCAGGATGATATGGAAGAAGACGAAGAGGAATGTATCAATGATCCGGATATAGACATTAAGAAATAATTGTTATAGCTTTCTATAAAAGACAGGGCAGAGTTTTCTGTCCTGTCTTAATTCTTATTAAGCTGATTTTATAAATTAACAAAATTTAGTGGAATTTTTCTGCTGGCTGTGATATAATAGAATAACCACACGAAAAATAAATAATTAATTAACATAAAAAATATATGGAGGTTTTTATGGCAAAGGAAATAAAAAAGAAAGTTCTTCAGACACCTGTAAGTTCAGAAGAAAAAAAGAAGGCACTTGAAAATGCAATAGCTCAGATTGAAAAGACATATGGTGCAGGAGCTGTAATGAGACTCGGACAGACCAGAAGTCTTGATGTAGAATCAATACCTACAGGTTCTATGACACTTGATATGGCGCTGGGAATAGGCGGAGTTCCGAGAGGAAGAGTAGTAGAGATCTACGGACCTGAAAGTTCAGGTAAAACAACAGTTGCACTGCACATAGTGGCAGAATCACAGAAGCTTGGAGGAAATGCTGCATTTATTGACGTTGAGCATGCACTTGATCCTATATATGCTCATGCACTGGGCGTAGATACTGATAATCTTCTTGTTTCTCAGCCAGACAGCGGTGAACAGGCACTTGAAATTGCAGAAGCACTTGTACGTTCAGGTGCTATTGACGTAATAGTTCTTGACTCTGTAGCAGCAATGGTAACAAAGTCTGAAATAGATGGTGAAATGGGAGACCAGCATGTAGGACAGCTGGCAAGACTTATGTCACAGGCTATGAGAAAGCTCACATCTGTTATTGCCAAGTCAAACTGCGTAGCAATATTTATTAACCAGGTTCGTGAAAAAATCGGTGTTATGTACGGAAATCCTGAAACTACACCGGGCGGACGTGCACTTAAATTTTATTCATCAGTAAGAATAGAAGTACGTAAAGGTGAAGCTCTTAAAAATGGTGCTGAAATTATTGGTACACGTACACGCTGCAAGGTTGTTAAAAACAAAGTTGCACCGCCATTCAAAGAATGTGAATTTGATATAATGTACGGACATGGAATTTCAAGACTCGGAGAGGTAGTAGATCTTGCCGTTGATCTTGATATTATCAAAAAAGGTGGTGCATGGTTCAGTTATAAGGATATGAAGTTAGGACAGGGACGTGACAATGCTAAGGAAGCACTCAAAAACAACCCTGAAATCATGCAGGAAATAGAAGACAGAATCAGAGAAAATGAAGCGGATGTTGTTATGACATCAAAGAAAAACAAAAAGGAAGCAAAGCTTGCAGAGGCAGCTAAAAAGGCTGAGTCACCTGAAACTGCAGCACCAAAAGCAAGTGGTGATGTTACAATAAATGCTGATGATGATTTTGAGGAATTTGCACCGGCCGGTGATATTGAGTGATAATTACTTCAGTCCAAAAATATAAAGGTGATACTTTTGAAATTTGTGTAGATGAAAAAAAGATTTATCTTCACAGGGATATTGTTGTCGATTATCATATTAAAGCAATGACTGAAATTTCAGAGGAACTTTTCGAAGAAATACTCACAGCCTCTGAAAAAAGACGTGCAACAGAAAGAGGCCTGTATCTTCTTGATTATCGTGATTATTCGTACAAGGAGCTTTTTAAGAAGCTTTCTGAAAATTACGATGAGGATACATGCTTCTATGTTGTGGATAAGCTTACAGGTATGGGACTTATCAATGACCGCAGATATGCTGCAAATCTCGCACAAAAATATATTGAAGTAAAGAAATTCGGTCCGTATCGTGCATCGGCTGAGATGTGCCGCAAGGGACTTAGCCGTGAGCTTGTAAATGAAGCACTGAGTAAATATGAAGATGATACAATTGAAATATTATATGAGTTTGTAATGAAAAAATATTCAAGATATCTTAGTGATCCGGATGGAATAAGAAAAACGAAAAATGCACTTGTACGTCAGGGCTACAGCTTCGATGACATAAACACAGTTATGAAGATTATTGCCGAATCTGACTATGAATAAAAATACTAAAGGGGAAATTATTAAGATGCCTATAAATATTGGAATGGTATCGCTGGGCTGCTCGAAAAATCTTGTTGACAGCGAAAGAATGCTTTATAAAATAAGAGAAAGAGGTTATAAGCTGGTAACTGATCCGTCAGCTGCAAATGTGGTAGTTGTAAATACGTGCGGTTTTATACAGTCTGCAAAGGAAGAAGCAATAGAAACTATTCTTGAACTTTCAAATTTGAAAAAAGAGGGAACTATAAAGAAAATTATAGTTGCCGGCTGCCTTGCACAGAGATATAAGGAAGAGATGGCAGAGGAATTTAAAAATGATGTTGACGCTGTAGTAGGAATAGGTTCTGACGAGGATATTATTGACATTATTGACCGTGTTCTTGCAAATGAGCATGTTGTTGAATTTAAAAATAATCTTGAACTTAAGCTTACAGGAAAAAGAATAATTTCTACTCTGCCGTTTTTTACATACCTTAAAATTGCAGAGGGCTGCAGCAACTGCTGTTCGTATTGTGCCATTCCTATGATAAGAGGAAAGTTCAGAAGTGTGCCGATGGAGGATGTCATTAAAGAAGCAGAGTGGCTTGCAGAAAACGGTGTTACAGAGCTTAATGTCGTTGCACAGGATTCAACACGCTACGGTGAGGATCTGTATGGCGAGTCAAAGCTTCCTGAGCTTCTTAAAAAACTATGTAAAATTTCAGGAATAAAATGGATAAGAGTTCTTTACTGCTATCCTGAAAGAATTACTGATGAGCTTATTGACGTAATAGCTTCAGAGCCTAAAATAGTAAAATATCTTGATATTCCTATACAGCACAGTGATGCTGATATACTAAAGGCTATGAACAGACCCGGCAATGAAGAAGAACTTTCAGAGCTGTTTGCAAAACTACGCAGCAAAATCAAAGATATAACTATAAGAACAACTCTGATAACCGGATTTCCGGGAGAAACAGAGGAACAATTTAATGGCCTTGCCGAATTTGTAAAGAAAATGGAATTTGACCGACTTGGCTGTTTTCCGTATTCTGAAGAAGAGGGAACAAAGGCTGCAGCTATGGAAAATCAGGTTGATGAGGAAGTCCGTGAGCACCGTGCAGAGATTATTATGCAGCAGCAGCAGCTTATCAGTGAAAAGAAAAACAACGAAAAGATGGGAAAAGTGTTTGAAGCTGTCGTAGAAGGGTATGATCAGTGGGGTGAATGTTATTTCGGAAGAACTAAGAGTGATGCACCTGATATAGACGGAAAGATATTCTTCAGTTTCGAAGAAAAGCTTTCAGTGGGACAGTTTGTAAATGTTAAAATAACAGAAACACTTGATTATGATCTGATGGGAGAGGTTGTAAATGAATCTGCCGAATAAGCTTACCCTTATGCGAGTTATACTTGTACCGTTTTTTATACTGTTCTTTTACCTTGAAAGCGTTCCGTATAACTATCTTATTGCATTTATAATATTTGCGGCTGCATCAATAACAGATGCACTTGACGGTCATATTGCAAGAAAAAATAATCTTATTACCAACTTTGGAAAATTCCTTGATCCGCTTGCCGATAAGGTTCTTGTCACAGCTGCACTTTGCTGCTTTGTTGAAAAGGGACTTATGTCAGCTATTCCGCTTATAATAATAGTTTCAAGAGAATTTATGGTTTCAGGTCTTCGCCTTGTTACTGCAAATGAAGGTGTTGTGGTTGCCGCCGGAATATGGGGAAAGCTCAAAACTGCATTTACTATGGTAGCTATTGTTGTGATTCTTGTAATTTGTATAGCTGATCTTACAGATAAGCTTTCACTGCTTTCTGATATTCTGATATGGGTATCTGCAGGACTTACTGTAATATCAGGCGGAGTGTATCTGAAAGGGTACTGGAAGTATATTGATACGGATAAATAGAAAAAGTCTTTTTTAATAATGCGAGTACAAATATACAGAGCTTATACCAAAGCATGTATTAAAAATAATAATAAAAGTCCTCAAATACTGATTTTAAAAAACAGTATTTGAGGACTTATTTTATTAAATAACTCAAACTTCGCAGGATGAATTCGACGGAACGGATGAATCCGTTCCCTACGAGGGATACACGCAATGTAGGGAACGCATTTATGCGTTCCAGTATGCTACGTGATTTGTCGATTAAAATCTATTTTAAACGCTGTGAACTATTGAATTTTCAAGATGCACAACTATTTTTGATGTGCGAAGTTTGAGTAAATAATTTAAAATATATTAGTTTATAATTTCGTCACATCATCTTCGCCGAAGAAGTCGTTGAGTTGCATATAAAGTTTATCAATCGTATCCCCGCAGTCATCAAAAAACTTAAGTTCTTGTTCAGAATAATCTTCTTTATCAATAATATTCATATTTTCGTCTACAATAAATTCAGCGTGCTTTTGGGCAGGTGAGTCAGGTCCTGTTTTGTTGCTGTCTTCTATATATGTAATATCAATTAAATATTGTTTTCTGAACAGTGTGCGGACAACCTGGATTCCCACATCATATGCTTCTTCATGAACAGGGCTATCAATATCAGCCTCTTGTCTTATATAAAAAATTCCGTATGTTTCCAAACACCCCGGACTTATTGTGCCATATGAAATTTTTTGATCATAATCTGAATACATATATTGTTTTCCCATAGGTTCTAATGTAAAACATTCATTTATGCCGGAATTTTCTCTGAATGTTTTAAATTTATCCTGAATTATTCACCAAGCGCCATAGCTGTGTAAATAATTTCTAATTTTCAAAAAATCGAATTTCAGAAATCAAATTCAAG
>OCTV010000484.1_pt1 | contig 15851 bp, 29 predicted proteins | sample 1539101 | NCBI WGS metagenome assembly OCTV01 (sample SAMEA3991422, study PRJEB22521) | metagenome | biome: anthropogenic terrestrial biome; feature: sewage plant; material: sludge | place: Sweden | collected 2012-09-26 | reverse complement strand
ATTTTTTAAAAATAAAAAGCAAAACTTCTTGCATTGTTTCCGATAATTTGGTAAACTGTTCTAGTGCCGTAAAAATTACGGCTATAGCTTTGATGCAAGAGGTTGCGACACGCTCGGTTGCATTGCCACGCAACACGTGTTGGTTTTCTTGTGGAGCTAGCCTATTATTCTAAATAGACGAAAAGGAGAAAAAGATGGCAAACAAAAAAATCCGCATCCGCTTGAAAGCGTACGAACACCGTACACTTGATACAGCAGCTGCAAAAATCGTTGAAACTGCAACACGTACAGGTGCTCAAGTAGCAGGTCCAGTTCCGCTTCCAACAGAACGTAGCCTCTACACAATCATCCGTGCGACTCACAAGTATAAAGACTCTCGTGAGCAGTTCGAAATGCGTACACACAAACGTTTGGTAGATATCATTAACCCAACTCAAAAAACAGTTGATGCGTTGATGAAATTGGATCTTCCAAGTGGTGTGAACGTAGAAATTAAATTGTAATCAAGTAGCGAGGCAAAAAAGCAAGTGTTCATTTAGTAATTGAACACGGGCTAAACTCCGTGTGAAAAAGATAAAATCGCCTAGGCTCGTTGAGTCGGCGTCAGATTTTCCTATTTTCACTTTGAGTTTGATGCTCTTTGTATCTTGATTTGAGCATGAAAAACGCTCGTTAAAAACTTTTTAACTATAAAATAAGAAAAGGAATATTTTTCTCATGACAAAAGGAATCTTAGGGAAAAAAGTGGGAATGACTCAAATCTTCACTGAATCAGGTGAATTTATCCCTGTTACTGTCATCGAAGCAACTCCAAACGTTGTTCTTCAAGTGAAAACAGTTGAAACTGACGGTTATGCGGCAGTTCAAGTTGGTTTTGATGACAAACGTGAAGTATTGAGCAACAAACCTGCCAAAGGCCATGTAGCTAAAGCTAACACAGCTCCTAAGCGCTTCATTCGTGAATTCAAAAACATTGAAGGCTTGGAAGTTGGACAAGAAATTACAGTTGAAACTTTCGCAGCTGGTGATGTTGTTGATGTAACTGGTACATCTAAAGGTAAAGGTTTCCAAGGTGTTATCAAACGCCATGGTCAATCACGTGGTCCTATGGCTCACGGTTCTCGTTACCACCGTCGTCCAGGTTCTATGGGTCCTGTTGCACCTAACCGTGTATTTAAAGGTAAAAATCTTGCAGGTCGCATGGGTGGCAACCGTGTAACAATCCAAAACCTTGAAGTTGTACAAGTTGTTCCGGAAAAGAACGTTATCCTTATCAAAGGTAACGTACCAGGTGCTAAGAAATCTCTTATCACTATCAAATCAGCAGTTAAAGCTGGTAAATAATAAGGAAAGGGGAAATCAGTCGAAATGGCAAACGTAACATTATTTGACCAAACTGGTAAACAAGCTGGTGAAGTAGTTCTTAACGATGCGATCTTTGGTATCGAGCCAAACCAAGCAGTTGTATTTGATGTGATCATCAGCCAACGTGCTAGCCTTCGTCAAGGTACTCACGCAGTTAAAAACCGCTCAGCAGTTTCAGGTGGCGGACGCAAACCATGGCGTCAAAAAGGAACTGGACGTGCTCGTCAAGGTTCTATCCGTTCACCACAATGGCGTGGCGGTGGCGTAGTCTTCGGACCAACTCCACGTTCATATGCGTACAAACTTCCACAAAAAGTTCGTCGCTTGGCACTTAAATCTGTTTACTCACAGAAAGTTGCCGAAAACAAATTTGTAGCTGTTAACTCACTTGAATTCACAGCTCCAAAAACTGCTGAATTTGCAAAAGTGCTTGCAGCATTGAGCATTGATTCTAAAGTCCTTGTTATTTTTGAAGAAGGCAACGAATTCGCAGCTCTTTCTGCTCGTAACATCCCAGGAGTGAAAGTTGCAACTGCAACTACTGCAAGCGTACTTGACATCGCAAATGCAGACAAACTTCTTGTAACTCAAGCAGCTATCTCTAAAATTGAGGAGGTTCTTGCATAATGAATTTGTATGATGTTATCAAAAAACCTGTCATCACAGAAAGCTCAATGGGCCAACTCGAAGCAGGCAAGTATGTATTTGAAGTTGACACTCGTGCACACAAACTCTTGATCAAACAAGCTGTTGAAGCTGCATTTGAAGGTGTTAAAGTTGCAAATGTTAACACAATCAACGTGAAACCTAAAACAAAACGCGTAGGTCGTTATGTAGGTCGCACAAACAAAGTGAAAAAAGCAATCATCACATTGACTGCTGATTCAAAAGCGATCGAATTGTTCGCTACAGCTGACGCTGAATAATCAAAGGAGGAATTAACGTGGGTATTAAAGTTTATAAACCAACGACAAATGGCCGTCGTAACATGACTTCTTTGGACTTCGCTGAAATCACAACAAGCACTCCAGAAAAAAGCTTGCTTGTTGCATTGAAAAACAAAGCTGGTCGTAACAACAATGGTCGCATCACTGTTCGTCACCAAGGTGGCGGTCACAAACGTTTCTACCGTTTGGTAGACTTCAAACGTAACAAAGATGGCGTTGAAGCAGTTGTTAAAACAATTGAATACGATCCAAACCGTTCAGCAAACATCGCTCTTGTACACTACACAGACGGTGTGAAAGCATATATCATCGCTCCTAAAGGTCTTGAAGTTGGTCAACGCATCGTTTCAGGTCCAGAAGCGGATATCAAAGTTGGTAATGCACTTCCACTTGCAAACATCCCAGTCGGTACTGTTGTTCACAACATCGAGTTGAAACCAGGTCGCGGTGGTGAGTTGGTTCGTGCTGCTGGTGCATCTGCACAGGTTCTTGGTCAAGAAGGTAAATACGTTCTTGTTCGCCTTCAATCAGGTGAAGTTCGTATGATCCTTGGTACTTGCCGTGCTACTGTTGGTACTGTAGGTAACGAACAACATGGCCTAGTAAACCTTGGTAAAGCAGGTCGTAGCCGTTGGAAAGGTATCCGTCCAACAGTTCGCGGTTCTGTAATGAACCCTAACGATCACCCACACGGTGGTGGTGAAGGTAAAGCGCCAGTTGGTCGTAAAGCACCATCTACTCCATGGGGTAAACCAGCTCTTGGTTTGAAAACTCGTAACAAGAAAGCTAAATCAGACAAACTTATCGTTCGTCGTCGCAACCAAAAGTAATTTATACTTAGTTGCTTAGCATGCTATATCATCCGCCAACTCGGTAGCCCGCATTGCGGGCAAGCCGCTGTGGTACATATTTTAAAGGAGAAAACACTATAATGGGACGTAGTCTTAAAAAAGGACCTTTCGTCGATGAGCATTTGATGAAAAAAGTTGAAGCTCAAGCAAATGACGAAAAGAAAAAAGTAATTAAAACTTGGTCACGTCGTTCAACGATTTTCCCAAGTTTCATCGGTTATACAATTGCAGTTTACGATGGTCGTAAACACGTACCTGTATACATTCAAGAAGACATGGTAGGTCACAAACTTGGTGAATTCGCACCAACTCGTACTTACAAAGGTCATGCTGCTGACGACAAGAAAACTCGTCGTAAATAATTTAGGAGGAAAACACAATGGCAGAAATCACTTCAGCTAAAGCAACTGCTCGCACAGTACGTGTTTCACCTCGTAAATCACGTCTTGTCTTGGATAACATCCGTGGCAAAAGCGTAGCAGACGCAATCGCAATCTTGAAATTCACACCAAACAAAGCTGCAAGCATTATCGAGGGAGTTTTAAACTCAGCAATCGCTAACGCTGAAAACAACTTTGGTTTGGAAAAAGCTAACTTGGTAGTCAGCGAAGCATTCGCAAACGAAGGACCAACGTTGAAACGTTTCCGTCCACGTGCGAAAGGTTCAGCTTCACCAATCAACAAACGCACAGCTCACATCACTGTAGTTGTGGCAGAGAAATAAGGAGGTAAAAACGTGGGTCAAAAAGTACATCCAATTGGTATGCGTGTTGGCATCATCCGTGATTGGGATGCTAAATGGTATGCTGAAAAAGAATACGCGGATTACCTTCATGAAGATCTTGCAATCCGCAACTTTATCAAAAAAGAATTGGCTGATGCGTCAACGTCAACAATCGAAATCGAACGTGCTGTAAACAAAGTAATCGTTTCTATCCACACTGCAAAACCAGGTATGGTTATCGGTAAAGCTGGTAGCAACGTTGATGCGCTTCGTGCTCAATTGAACAAATTGACTGGTAAACAAGTACACATCAACATCATCGAAATCAAACAGCCTGATTTGGATGCACACCTTGTTGGTGAGTCAATTGCTCGTCAATTGGAACAACGTGTGGCTTTCCGCCGTGCTCAAAAACAAGCTATCCAACGCACAATGCGCGCTGGTGCAAAAGGTATCAAAACACAAGTTTCTGGTCGTTTGAACGGTGCTGATATTGCCCGTGCAGAAGGCTATTCAGAAGGAACAGTTCCTCTTCATACACTTCGTGCGGATATCGACTATGCTTGGGAAGAAGCTTTGACAACTTACGGTAAACTAGGTGTTAAAGTTTGGATTTACCGTGGAGAAGTTCTTCCAGCTCGTAAAAACACTAAAGGAGGTAAATAACAAATGTTAGTACCTAAACGTGTAAAACACCGTCGTGAATTCCGTGGAAAAATGCGCGGTGAAGCTAAAGGTGGAAAACAAGTAGACTTTGGTCAATACGGTCTTCAAGCAACTACTAGCTCATGGATTACAAACCGCCAAATCGAAGCTGCCCGTATCGCTCTGACGCGTTACATGAAACGTGGTGGTAAAGTTTGGATTAAAATCTTCCCACACAAATCATACACTGCTAAAGCTATCGGTGTACGTATGGGTTCTGGTAAAGGTGCTCCTGAAGGTTGGGTAGCTCCAGTTAAACGCGGTAAGGTTATGTTTGAAGTTGCTGGCGTTTCTGAAGAAGTCGCACGCGAAGCATTCCGCCTTGCTGGTCACAAATTGCCAGTTAAAGTTAAATTCGTAAAACGTGAAGCAGAATAAGGAGAAGACATGAAACTTCAAGAAATTAAAGATTTTGTAAAAGAACTTCGTGGCCTTTCTCAAGAAGAACTTGCTAAGAAAGAAAACGAATTGAAGAAAGAACTCTTCGAACTTCGTTTCCAAGCTGCTGCTGGTCAACTTGAGCAAACTGCTCGTTTGAACGAAGTGAAGAAACAAATTGCACGTATCAAAACTGTGCAATCTGAAACTAAATAATAGGTTGGGAAAGGAGAATTTCAATGGAACGCAATAATCGTAAAGTTCTTGTTGGACGCGTAGTATCTGACAAAATGGACAAAACAATCACAGTTGTAGTTGAAACTAAACGTAACCACCCAGTCTATGGTAAACGTATTAACTACTCTAAAAAGTACAAAGCTCATGATGAAAACAATGTTGCTAAAGAAGGCGATATCGTTCGTATCATGGAAACTCGCCCACTTTCAGCTACAAAACGTTTCCGTCTTGTAGAAGTTGTGGAAGAGGCAGTTATCATTTAATCAACCTGAAAGGAGAAAATTGACATGATTCAAACAGAAACCCGTTTGAAAGTTGCTGACAACAGTGGCGCACGTGAAATCTTGACAATCAAAGTTCTTGGTGGTTCAGGACGTAAATTCGCGAACATCGGCGACATCATCGTTGCTTCAGTAAAACAAGCTACTCCTGGTGGTGCGGTTAAAAAAGGTGACGTTGTTAAAGCCGTTATCGTTCGTACTAAGACAGGTGCTCGTCGTGCTGATGGTTCATACATCAAATTCGATGAGAATGCTGCAGTTATCATCCGTGAAGACAAAAACCCTCGCGGAACTCGTATCTTTGGCCCAGTGGCACGCGAATTGCGTGACGGCGGTTTCATGAAAATCGTTTCATTGGCACCAGAAGTACTTTAATTTAAAATCTAACAAACTAAGTCCCCTGGTTAACTAACTAACCAGGGTGCCCATTAGGGCGTAAGAAATTATAGGAGAAATCAAATGTTTGTAAAAAAAGGCGACAAAGTTCGCGTAATCGCTGGTAAAGACAAAGGCGTTGAAGCAGTTGTCGTAACAGCACTTCCAAAAGTTAACAAAGTGATTGTTGAAGGTGTTAACATCGTTAAGAAACACCAAAAACCAAACAACGAAAACCCTCAAGGTGCTATCGTTGAAAAAGAAGCTCCAATCCATGTGTCAAACGTTCAAGTTCTTGACAAAAATGGTGTTGCTGGACGCGTTGGTTACAAATTTGTAGACGGCAAAAAAGTTCGTTACAATAAAAAATCAGGCGAAGTGCTTGATTAATCACGAAGGAAAGGAGAAGTATAATGGCAAATCGTTTAAAAGAAAAATATCTTAAAGAAGTAGTTCCTGCCTTGACTGAACAATTTAACTATTCTTCAGTTATGGCTGTGCCAAAAGTTGATAAGATCGTTTTGAACATGGGTGTTGGTGACGCTGTTTCTAACGCTAAAAACCTTGAAAAAGCTGCTCAAGAGTTGGCTTTGATTTCAGGTCAAAAACCACTTATCACTAAAGCTAAGAAATCAATCGCCGGCTTCCGTCTTCGTGAGGGTGTTGCAATCGGTGCGAAAGTAACTCTTCGTGGCGAACGTATGTATGAATTCTTGGATAAATTGGTTTCAGTTTCACTCCCACGAGTACGTGACTTCCACGGAGTACCAACTAAGTCATTCGACGGACGTGGTAACTTCACACTTGGTGTGAAAGAGCAATTGATCTTCCCAGAAATCAACTTCGACGATGTTGATAAAACTCGCGGTTTGGATATCGTTATCGTTACAACTGCTAACACTGACGAAGAATCACGTGCATTGCTTACTGGCCTTGGTATGCCATTTGCAAAATAAGAGGGAGAGAATAAATGGCTAAAAAATCAATGATCGCTAAGAACAAACGCCCAGCTAAGTTCTCAACTCAAGCCTACACACGCTGTGAAAAATGTGGACGTCCACACTCAGTTTACCGCAAATTCAAACTTTGCCGTGTATGCTTCCGCGACTTGGCTTACCTTGGACAGATTCCGGGCGTAACGAAAGCTTCTTGGTAAAATAAGATGTGAGAGCGGTTAGCAACCAGCGCAAAGATAAAGAGATTTTACGATGAAGTTTCCTTCTAGGAAAATCTATCTTCTTTGCTAAGGTTGTAGCTCTAACTCAAGTGTCTAAATAAACTCGATACAAAGTTTGCTTGTCAATTTGGATTTTAGCGCTCTTTGTATCATGAATTAACTAGTAAGTGATTTAATCAAACTGCTAGTAAGAGGAGAAACAACAAATGGTTATGACTGACCCAATTGCAGATTTTTTGACACGTATTCGTAATGCTAACCAAGCAAAACACGAAGTGCTTGAAGTACCTGCATCAAACATCAAAAAAGGTATTGCTACAATCCTTAAAAACGAAGGTTTTGTAAAAAACGTTGAATTTATCGAAGATGACAAACAAGGCATCATCCGCGTATTCTTGAAATACGGACAAAACGGTGAAAAAGTTATTACTAACTTGAAACGTGTTTCAAAACCAGGTCTTCGTGTTTACTCAAAACATGAAGATATTCCTAAAGTTCTTAACGGACTTGGTATTGCAATCATCTCAACATCAGAAGGTCTTTTGACTGACAAAGAAGCTCGTCAAAAGAACGCTGGTGGTGAGGTTCTTGCATACGTTTGGTAATTGGATGATACCAAGAGCGTAGTGACCCAAGTGAAAATAGGAAATCAAACGAAGAATGCTTGCATTCAAGTTTGATTTATCTTTTTCACACAGGTCATAGCTCGGGTTAAAATCTAACAATCTGATTTGAATGTATCATAAAACCAAATAGCATGATTGCTTCTCAAGTGCGATCATGAATCCTGCTCATTCGAACACGGGCTAAAGTCTGTAAAAAAGACAATCCTTCCTCGAAGCTTAGGCTTCTGCGTCAGGATTCCTATTTTTACTTTGACTTCTTTACGCCCTCTGTATCATGAGCCCCCGTGAAAACTAGTCGCTTGACGGCTTGATAATTTAACAGGAGAAATAAAAAACATGTCACGTATTGGTAATAAAATTATTACATTGCCTGCTGGTGTTGAGTTTACTCAAGACAACGGTGTGGTAACTGTAAAAGGACCTAAAGGGGAATTGACTCGTGAATTCCCGACTGCTATTGAAATCCGTGTGGAAGGTACAGAAGTAACTCTTCACCGTCCAAACGATTCAAAAGAAATGAAGACTATTCACGGTACTAGCCGTGCCAACCTCAATAACATGGTTGTTGGTGTTTCTGAAGGCTTCAAAAAAGAACTTGAAATGCGTGGTGTCGGTTATCGTGCGCAATTAGCTGGTAACAAATTGACACTTGCTGTTGGTAAATCACATCCAGATGAAGTGGTTGCACCAGAAGGTATTACATTTGAAGTTCCAACACCAACACAAATCGTCGTGTCTGGTATCAACAAAGAAGTTGTTGGTCAAACAGCAGCTTACATCCGTAGCCTTCGCGCTCCTGAGCCATACAAAGGTAAAGGTATTCGTTATGTTGGTGAATTCGTTCGCCGCAAAGAAGGTAAAACAGGTAAATAATAAGTTGCTGAGGTGGCTATGCCACCTGGCTGACTATTTCTCAAATTGTTTCGAAAGAAACAGAATCATACATTAAGAGGTGAATATTGTGATTTCAAAACCAGATAAAAACAAAATCCGCCAAAAACGCCATCGTCGCGTTCGCGGTAAAATCTCTGGAACTGCTGCTCGCCCACGTTTGAACATTTTCCGTTCTAATACAGGCATCTACGCTCAAGTGATTGATGACGTAGCGGGTGTAACGCTCGCAAGCGCTTCTACTCTTGATAAAGAAGTTTCAAAAGGTACTAAGACAGAACAAGCTGTTGTTGTAGGTAAACTCGTTGCTGAACGCGCGGTAGCTAAAGGTATTTCTGAAGTGGTCTTTGACCGCGGTGGATATCTCTATCACGGACGTGTGAAAGCTTTGGCTGAATCAGCTCGTGAAAACGGATTGAAATTCTAATAGGGAGGACACTAAGAAATGGCATTCAAAGATAACGCAGTTGAAATTGAAGAACGCGTAGTAGCCATCAACCGTGTTACAAAAGTTGTTAAAGGTGGACGTCGTCTTCGTTTCGCAGCTCTTGTGGTTGTTGGTGACCGTAACGGTCGCGTAGGTTTCGGTACTGGTAAAGCTCAAGAAGTACCAGAAGCTATCCGTAAAGCAGTTGAATCTGCTAAGAAAAACATGATTGAAGTACCAATGGTTGGTACAACAATCCCTCACGAAGTTCGTTCAGAATTTGGCGGAGCTCGTGTATTGTTGAAACCTGCTGCTGAAGGTTCTGGGGTTGCTGCCGGTGGTGCAACTCGTGCCGTAATCGAATTGGCAGGTATCGCAGATGTGACTTCTAAGTCACTTGGTTCAAACACACCAATCAACATCGTTCGTGCAACTGTTGAAGGTTTGAAACAATTGAAACGTGCTGAAGAAGTGGCTGCACTTCGTGGCATCTCAGTTTCTGATTTAGCATAAGAAAGGAGATACTAATGGCTCAAATTAAAATTACTTTGACTAAGTCTCCAATCGGTCGCAAACCAGAGCAACGTAAAACAGTTGTTGCACTTGGACTTGGTAAATTGAACTCTTCAGTTGTTAAGGAAGATAACGCAGCTATTCTTGGAATGGTTAATGCTATCTCTCACTTGGTAACTGTTGAAGAAGTTAAGTAATCATACAAATAGGCTAAGTCGCATAGAAGAATCTTTGCGACTTCTAGTCCATTTTTACATAAGGCGAGTTTGTGAATGAAGACTCTTGTACTTCACAGGCGCTAGCATATAAAAGAGGAGAGAATAATAATGAAACTTCATGAATTACAACCTGCTACAGGTTCACGTAAAGTACGCAACCGTGTAGGTCGTGGTACATCATCAGGTAACGGTAAAACATCTGGCCGTGGTCAAAAAGGTCAAAAGGCTCGTAGCGGTGGCGGTGTTCGCCTAGGTTTTGAAGGTGGACAAACTCCATTGTTCCGTCGTATTCCAAAACGTGGCTTTACAAATATCAACGCTAAAGAATATGCAATCGTTAACCTTGATCAATTGAACGCTTTTGAAGATGGTGCAGAAGTAACACCAGTTGTGCTTATCGAAGCTGGAATCGTTAAAGCTGAAAAATCAGGAATTAAAATTCTTGGTAACGGTGAATTAACGAAGAAATTGACAGTTAAAGCTGCTAAATTCTCTAAATCAGCTGAAGAAGCAATCACTTCTAAAGGTGGGTCAGTAGAAGTCATCTAAGAGGTGCCAACCTATGTTTTTAAAACTTTTAAAAGACGCCGTAAAGGTTAGATTAGTACGTAACAAAATATTGTTCACTATCTTCATCCTTTTTGTCTTCCGAGTTGGAACTCACATTACAGTTCCAGGTATTAACGCCAAGAGTCTTGAAGCCCTCTCAAATGTACCGTTTTTAAATATGTTGAGCTTGGTTTCAGGAAACGCAATGCGTAATTTTTCAGTTTTTGCACTAGGGGTTAGTCCATATATCACTGCTTCGATTATTGTTCAACTTTTACAAATGGATATCCTTCCAAAATTTGTTGAATGGGGTAAGCAAGGTGAAGTGGGCCGTCGCAAACTGAATCAAGCAACACGTTATATCTCTTTGGGATTAGCTTTTGTCCAATCTATTGGTATTACTGCAGGTTTTAATGCGCTTTCGGGTGTACAACTGACAAATATGCCTTTGAATTGGCAAATGTACCTTTTAATCGGTTCTATTTTGACAACTGGTTCAGTCATTGTAACTTGGTTGGGTGAGCAGATTACAGAAAAAGGGTATGGAAATGGTACGTCCATGATTATCTTCGCAGGGATTATATCTTCCCTACCAGGAACGTTTCACGAGATTTATATTGATCGTTTTGTCAATATTGAATCTAGTCGATTGGGAGAATCAGCTATCTTTGTAGCAATCTTGGTTGTATTAATTTTATTAGTCGTTTACTTCACGACATTTGTACAACAAGCAGAATACAAATTGCCAATCCAATATACAAAAAGAGCTCAAGGAGCACCATCTAGTTCTTACTTACCATTGAAATTAAATCCAGCAGGTGTTATTCCCGTGATTTTTGCTGGTTCAATTACAGCAGTACCTACATCTCTTATTCAATACTTTGCAAGTCAGAATCAGAGTGCAGGTTGGTTATTGACTGTTCAAGAATATTTTGATTATTCAACGGTAAAAGGAATGCTGGTATATGCCGGATTGATTATTGTATTCACATTCTTCTATACCTTTGTTCAAGTCAATCCAGAAAAAACTGCTGAAAGCCTTCAAAAGAGCGCAGCATATATCCATGGGGTTCGACCTGGTAACGGGACTGAGCAATATCTGTCTAAGCTTCTAACAAGATTGGCAACAGTTGGTGCTTTATTCTTGAGTTTTGTTGCTTTGTTGCCGATTATTGCACAAAATCTCTTTGGACTTTCTTCAAACATTGCATTCCTAGGTACAAGTTTGATCATTGTTATCTCTACAAGTATTGAAGGAATCAAGCAATTGGAAGGCTACCTTCTTAAGAGAAAATATGTAGGTTTCTTAGAAATTACAGAATAGAATACAGGTTGACCTCGTCAACCTTCTATTTTGTTTTTAGATAAGTTTGTCAATATTGGCAAACTTATGTGAAAACAAAATAAGGAGTTTGTCATGAATCTTTTAATTATGGGTTTACCAGGTGCTGGTAAAGGAACACAAGCAGCTAAGATTGTTGAGAAATTTAATGTTGCTCACATTTCAACTGGCGACATGTTTCGCGCAGCAATGGCTAATCAAACTGAAATGGGCAAATTAGCTAAGTCATATATTGACAAAGGCGAACTTGTGCCTGATGAGGTTACAAATGGTATTGTGAAAGAGCGTTTAGCTCAGAATGATATCAAAGAAAAAGGTTTTTTATTAGATGGATACCCACGAACAATTGAACAAGCATATGCGCTTGATACAAACCTAGATGAGTTAGATATTGAGCTGCAGGGAGTCATCAATATTGAAATTGATCCTTCTAAACTTGTAGAACGTCTCAGTGGACGTATCATTCATAAAGAAACTGGGGAAACGTTCCATAAAGTATTCAACCCACCTGTTGGAGACTATAAGGAAGAAGATTTTTATCAACGTGAAGATGACAAACCAGAGTCTGTTAAGCGCCGTTTAGAAGTAAACATTGCCCAAGGTCAGCCGATTATCGACCATTATCGTGCAAAAGGTTTGGTTCATGATGTTGAAGGCGATCAAGACATCGAACTTGTTTTCCAAGCAATTGATACTGTATTATCAAAATTGCAATAATCTAATGGATTTGGCTTGCGTTTTTCTTGCAAAGATGATAAAATAGCCTAGTCTGACTTATAATTGTTACCTCTGTGTTCAGAGGACATCAAATCGATATTTAGAGAGGGGTTACTTTTGCATGGCAAAAGAAGATGTGATTGAAATTGAAGGCAAAGTAGTCGATACAATGCCAAATGCTATGTTTACTGTTGAGTTGGAAAACGGACACCAAGTCCTTGCAACTGTTTCTGGTAAAATCCGTAAAAACTACATTCGTATTTTGGTCGGTGACCGCGTAACTGTTGAGCTTAGTCCTTACGACTTGACACGTGGACGTATCACATACCGCTTTAAATAGTCGAAATACTTGGAGGGATTAAACATGAAAGTAAGACCATCGGTCAAACCAATTTGCGAATACTGCAAAGTTATTCGTCGTAATGGTCGTGTTATGGTAATTTGCCCAGCAAACCCTAAACACAAGCAACGTCAAGGTTAAGAAATAGAAAGGAGAAAACATGGCTCGTATTGCTGGAGTTGACATTCCAAATGACAAACGTGTAGTTATTTCATTGACTTATGTTTATGGTATCGGTCTTGCAACATCTAAAAAAATTCTTGCAGCTGCAGGCATTTCAGAAGATGTACGCGTGAAAGATTTGACATCAGATCAAGAAGATGCTATTCGTCGTGAAGTTGATGCAATCAAAGTTGAAGGTGACCTCCGTCGTGAAGTTAACTTGAACATTAAACGTTTGATGGAAATCGGTTCATACCGTGGAATCCGTCACCGTCGTGGACTTCCTGTCCGTGGACAAAACACTAAAAACAATGCTCGTACTCGTAAAGGTAAAGCCGTTGCGATTGCAGGTAAGAAAAAATAATATAGGAGGTAGAAAAATTGGCTAAACCAACACGTAAACGTCGTGTGAAAAAGAATATCGAATCTGGTATTGCACATATTCACGCTACATTTAATAACACAATTGTTATGATTACTGATGTGCATGGTAACGCTATTGCTTGGTCATCAGCTGGTGCTCTTGGTTTTAAAGGTTCACGTAAATCTACACCATTCGCAGCCCAAATGGCTTCAGAAGCAGCTGCTAAATCTGCACAAGAACACGGTCTAAAAACAGTTGAAGTTACCGTTAAAGGCCCAGGTTCAGGTCGTGAGTCTGCTATCCGCGCTCTTGCTGCCGCTGGTCTTGAAGTAACAGCAATTCGTGATGTGACTCCTGTACCACACAATGGTGCTCGTCCTCCAAAACGTCGCCGTGTATAATCATACATACCATACACAGCTTTTCGTTTAAGAGGGAGTAAGAAATGATTGAGTTTGAAAAACCAACAATAACAAAAATTGATGAAAATAAAGATTACGGCAGATTTGTAATCGAGCCATTAGAACGTGGTTACGGTACAACTCTTGGTAACTCTCTTCGTCGTGTACTTCTTGCATCACTCCCAGGTGCTGCAATTACATCAATTAAAATTGATGGTGTACTCCACGAATTCGACACAGTTCCGGGTGTCCGTGAAGATGTTATGCAAATCATTCTTAACATCAAAGGCATTGCTGTAAAATCTTATGTCGAAGACGAAAAGAAAATTGAACTTGATGTAGTAGGTCCAGCTGAAGTGACAGCAGGTGACATTCTTACAGATAGTGACATAGAAATTGTAAACCCTGACCATTATCTATTTACCATTGCTGAAGGTAAAACATTTAAAGCGATTTTGACAGTCAATTCAGGTCGTGGTTATGTCCCTGCAGAAAGTAATAAAAAAGATGAAGCGCCAGTAGGTACACTTGCTGTAGATTCTATCTATACGCCAGTAAAAAAAGTCAATTATCAAGTTGAACCAGCCCGTGTTGGTAGCAACGATGGTTTTGACAAATTAACACTTGAAATCAATACTAATGGTACTATTATTCCAGAAGATGCTCTAGGTCTTTCTGCACGTATTTTGATGGAACACCTTGGTCTATTTACAGATTTGACTGAAGTTGCAAAGTCAGCAGAAGTGATGAAAGAAACAGAGACTGCATCGGATGATCGCATGCTTGATCGTACGATTGAGGAATTGGACCTTTCTGTTCGCTCATATAACTGTCTTAAACGTGCAGGTATCAACACTGTATTTGATTTGACAGAGAAGACTGAACCAGAAATGATGAAAGTGCGCAATCTTGGCCGTAAGAGTCTTGAAGAAGTCAAAGTTAAATTGGCAGATCTTGGTCTAGGATTGAAAAAAGATAAATAATATAGGAGGAAATCATGGCATACCGTAAACTAGGACGCACTAGCTCACAACGTAAAGCAATGTTGCGCGATTTGACAACTGACCTTTTGATCAACGAATCAATCGTTACAACTGAAGCTCGTGCTAAAGAAATCCGTAAAACAGTTGAAAAAATGATCACACTTGGTAAACGTGGTGACTTGCACGCTCGTCGTCAAGCTGCTGCATTTGTTCGTAATGAAATTGCATCTGAAAACTATGATGAAGCAACAGATAAGTATACTTCTACAACTGCACTTCAAAAATTGTTCTCAGAAATCGCACCTCGTTATGCTGAACGCAACGGTGGATACACTCGTATTCTAAAAACTGAACCACGTCGTGGCGATGCTGCCCCAATGGCAATTATCGAACTTGTATAAGATCATCAATTTTGTTGAGTGTTATGATGATGGAATTCCATGTGGGTTCTTAGTCTAGCTCTGGTCTACCGCCGAGCCTGTCTCGGCGGTAACACTCATCATATTGATTGGACGCTTGTTTACGAAATTATTCTAAAGTAGAATAATTTCGTAAGCAGGCGTTTTTCTTTCTATAAAACTATACCTGAAGTGGCGTTTTATGCTTGCTCAATGTCAATTAGTATGAAAAAAGCATAAACGTTGTGTTTTATGTGCAAAGCAATTCAACTAAAACATTTGAAGTAAACTTCCAAAAAGTAGAGAGAGGAAAATGTGTGGGTATTTAAGGCTACCTGATCAACTTTTAAATTTCTTTAGAGTCCCATCTCAGAATCTATAGATTAAGAATTATTCATCACTCTTTAGTCTTTATATTTTGACCTAAAAACGTCCACTGATCTAATATACTCCGTCTTTCCCATGAAGGGGGTAGCTGTTGCAGCAAATATATTCTTCAGGAAACAATTCGCTTAAATGACAAAATTCTGTACCATATGCAGCAGAGATGTGAGAATTTGCTAAACTATAAAGATTACCATCAGTGCGGGATGCCTGCACAGTCTGTAGTTTTGTGAGGATGAATTGGTATCAACTTCGTCAATCCTAAATGGCCATTATGAAACCAATAGTAAATGGTTGAAATGCCCACTTTCATTTTCTTCTTCTTAACCATCATTTCAGGAGAAAATTTTTGCTTAGTATAGTGTACTATTTTCTCTTTCAATTCTTTCGTTAGGATTATCTTTTTTACCGATCGTTTTCGATTAGTTTGGTATACCGTTTGTGCATAGTCGGCAGAATAGACTTTTTTGTACAGCCCTTTTCGCACTTGTTGTAA
>OCTV010000480.1_pt1 | contig 15933 bp, 15 predicted proteins | sample 1539101 | NCBI WGS metagenome assembly OCTV01 (sample SAMEA3991422, study PRJEB22521) | metagenome | biome: anthropogenic terrestrial biome; feature: sewage plant; material: sludge | place: Sweden | collected 2012-09-26 | reverse complement strand
GCTGGCGCTGCATGGCGGGCGTCCACGGCTGCGAGGCTAATATCACATAGTTGGCGGCCGTCAGCGTGATGCCGACGGCTGCTGCAGAGGTTCCTAGAAACACCCTTACTGCGGGATTCTGTTGGAACGCATCCACTGCACGCTGTCGTGAGCTACCGTTGTCACTGCCCACCAGCGTAACGCAGTCTATGCCGGCATTTTTAAATGCTTCCTTCATAAAGTCAACGGTCGGCATGTACTCGCAGAAGATGATCACCTTGTCCTCTTGCTGCAGGGATTGCACGGTCTCGATCAGAAAATCAGTTTTGATGATTTCGAGATGCTGACGCAGCTTGACTATTTTCGGCATGACCGTCAGCGTCATGTCGGCCAGGATCCGGTGATACTCGTCGAGGCCCTCGGCCGGCATCACATAGCGCACCTGGCGCGTCTTCGCTCCCAGCCCCTTGAGTACCTTCTTCGAGCGCCGCAACATCCAGTCAGCCACCGCCTCGGCCAGCGCTTCGCGCTGCGCCTGGCCACCGCTGTAATGCTTGCGGAACTCACGCAGCTCCAGCATCCCGATCGGATGACCAGTCAGCCGCAGCAAGGTGTGCATTTCGATTTCCCGACTAAGGATCGGCGTCCCGGTCAGCAAGAACTTACGCGGTATTCTTTCCGCCAGGATAAATGCATTTCGGGTTCGCCCGGCATTGTGCTCTTTCAGGTTGTGCGCTTCATCGACGGTCAGCACTTCGAAATCGAGACTCTCGCGCACCAGGCCGCCCAGGCGCTCGAAATTGGCGATGACCCATCGGCAACCATGCAAGGTGCTCATGCGATCTTCGCCGACCATCCCGACGATATCGTTCGGGAAGACCATATGAATTTCGCGCTCCCAGTTGATGCGCAACGAAGCAGGACATGTCACCAGAATTCGCCGCTCGCCGGCGGCCAGGCGGGAAGCCACCACGGCCTGCCTGGTTTTCCCAAGGCCCATGTCGTCGGCCAGCAAGGCGCCGGTACGGGCCAAAAAGTGGCGAACGCCGGCCGGCTGATGATCCATCAATCCACAATCAATCGCTGCCTTGGCCAGCATGGCCTCATCGACCGGCAAATGCTCCAGCGGCCGTGCGCAACTCGACAGGAATCCACTCCCCTCCTCTTCGCCATCCCCTGCCCCATCACCAAACGAGGGCGCTGCACCAGGTACGCTGATCGGCATCTCAGCCTTGGGCTTCGATGCCAGGTCCTCCAGGTGCATCACGTGCTCGTGAATGAACACATACACCGGATCGACACCGGCAACACGCTGCAGGACGTCCAGTATCTGTGTCGTTGAACCAGGCACTTCCCAGGCATTGGCGAACTTGTGAAAACGCCCACCCAAGGCCCGCATTGCATCAATGAAATAGCTGTCGTAAGCACCGGACACGGCGAAGCGCCCGGGGCGATCCAAGGGGATCACCTGCAGGTCGAGCAGCTCGGTGAAGTAGTCAGATTGCGGCGCCTGCTGGGCGCCATCGATCACCGCCGGCAACGCATCGACATCGAGGTACGCCGTCGGGAAAGCGCTGGCCAGCCTATTTGAAAAATCGCGGCCGTCGAGCGGGCTCCGGAAAATCCACTGGCGCCGTGGCGCAAACCAGTGAGCACCGAGCGCACGGAGTGCCGGCGCCGGTGAGTCGAGCGATGCTATCGCTAGGCCGATCCGCCGACCGTCGCAAACCGCGCGCAACACCGCCTCGCGCCGCTTCGGCGCAACGGGCTGTGGAACATACGCCACGGCGTTACGTGCGTTGGGGTTCGTGCTCGACGCTCAGGCCAAGCCTATCCAGCGATGCGAACATGTCTTTCAGGAGATCGAGTGCAGCAGCCTTGAGCTTCAGGTAATTGATCAGCCTGTCACAAGTGCCTTGCTGCAAAGTCCACCAGCGCGATACGTTGACTTCGCTGGTCAGTTGGCCATCAAGGCATTCACGCAAATGGCCGAGCAACTGATGGGCCATGCTGACCACGGACGCCGATTCCGGATTTTGCTCCAGATAGCTGGCCAGATGGTTGTAATGCTCCAGAATCACCGCCGTCAATGCCTGACGCAGGCGATTATCCTGGTCATCAACTGCATAGCGCGGGTCTTTCGGATCGTTCATTGTCGAATTGCAGGTCATGCTTCTCACTCCCGGTGTCGATTTAGTTGCGTGCGGGTGACTGGAACAGCACGTTGCCCGGGGGTTGAGGAAATTCTATGTGGCAGGATGAATCAAGCGGTGGCGCCTTCGGTTGCTTCGCGCTTCGGTTTCACCGTAATCGATTCGAGGCGGTTGAGGCACAACGTCACTTCATCGCCAATGATCTGGAAGCCCGGAACCTTGATCTCTGTTCCATCAACCTTGTATTCGAACTCGCGCAAGCGACCTTCCACCTTGATCCGCATGCCTTGACGCAGCAGACGTGCCGCTTCTTCGCCGCGTTTGTCCCAGAGCGAAACCTGCATCCAGAAACCACCGCTTTGGGTGTACTCCTGCGACGCTTCGTCGTACTGATACTCATCGAAAAAAACGCGCATTTCTGCAACCTTGCGGTCTTCGTTGCCAACACGAATCGTCTTAAGCGTCGGGGAAGTACCCAGATTACCTTTACCAACAAACGAATTAGGCATTGTGATTCTCCATAGCGCCGATTTATAAGCCCGGATCAGTGTTGGCGCAGCACACTGGCGGGAGAAAAACTTGCTCAGGCAGGATCGTCACCGAACTGGCTGGCCTGCGCCTGATACCGCTCAGCCGCTCGCAATGCTCCGCGTGTCGCTGATTCCTCCGCGTTCAAACGGATGGCATGCTCGGTAGCCTGCCGATACCACTGTTCCAAGGTTGGCAACTGCTCAGCAAAACGTGCCGGCATTTCATCCCAGGACATATGCCGTTGCGTCGCAACTTCGCGCCACCGGATGGAGTGTTGCTTGTATTTCTGATCCACGTCCGGGCGGCGATGTGTTCCAAGATAGAACGCGTAGCCCGGCACCTTCCGCGATGCGTCGGTCAGCTCAGCCATCTCGGCGTGGATCTGGTCAAGCTCAGCGGCCAGCGTTACGACATCGATGCGAGCATTGGCACGCCTTGCGCGTCCCTTACCCGTAAAGGCCTTTACGTCAGCACTGTGTTGACACGGCTTCATGAGTGCCGCGCCGTAACCACCCTTTGCCTCAAGATTCCGCTTTTCCATCACCCCTCCTTGCGCCATGTTCAGCATCCCATGTCACAGCAGGGCATCGGTTGCCGCATCAGTTGCCGCAGCATCCGTCTCGGCCATGGCCAGCTCCTGACCAATCCGAGCCAGCAGCGCCCGTTCTGCTTCAGTCAATTGCGTGTGGCGGCGTGTGTGCGGCGGCAGCACCTTTCCGGCAAAGATGTCCGGCGGCACCGCTCCAAAAATTGCAGCAACCGCCTGCGCCCGCTTCTTCCCATCTTCATCCGCTGTCGGCAGGAAATCGGCCCGGCACAACTTGGCCAGTTCCGGACGCCACAGGAAACGGTTGAAACGTGCAATCTCTTCCGTCCAGCCGCGAATGCGTCGTGTCATGTTGCGGATAATGTCGTACCCCTCAACATCGGTCAGACGGCCTTTGCGCACTGCAGTCTTGATCACACGGACGGTGTAGTCATAGTCCACTACCAGCTCAGCCAACATGAAGCCATACGGGCTGGTGAATTGCAGCGAGACGCTCTTTGGATCGGCCGACTTCAACACCGTGAAGGTCAGCCCTTTGGCTTCCATTTGGCGCAGCTTACCGAGATGTGTATCAGTCAGTTGCTGCAGTTCCCGGCCATATTGCTGCATCCCCTGGGTCGCCCGCAGCAGTGCCCAGTCGGCATAGGGATTGTCATGCGCGGTTTGCACCCAGAAGCTACGCAGTGCGGCAGCACAAAACTTGGCGCCAATGATTGGCTGGAACTTGCCGTCAGGATCCTTGCGCCGCCCCATGAACAAGCGAAAGGCTTCCTTGGTGTGCAGCAACATCTGGTCTTCGCCCTCATTGACCAGGCGCCCAAGATTGCGAACCTTATTTGCATCGATGTACTGCACTTCCGACTCAGCACCTTGCTCCAGGCGATAGGTCAAGCGCGATTTCTCAAGACGCTCCTTGCGATCCTGTAAGGCTGCGTAGCGTGGCCACCGAGGATCCTTATCCGGTTCGTCCATCGCATCCAGTTCCGCCAACAGTTCCTGCTCTTTGGAAATCGAGTAGCCATCACCAAAGGGCGAATCTGGTTCAGTTAAAAACTCAACACGACCCCAGATCGTATCGACTTCGCCGATCGGCGGTGGATCAACCTTCTTCTTACGTTGGCCCGTCCCCGGCGCCGTGCGGCGGGGAGCGCGTACCGATGTTTCTTCAGTGCTCATGGACAACTCCTTCTTGATTCAGCGGATAAACCTCATCGAAGATTCTCGACAAGGCAGGAAGCGGCGTAATGCCAGGAATGACGTCAGCTGGGGCTGGCGGCTGCGCCAGTAATTGACGCAGCGCATCGACGTTGATGTGATAGCGCGTCGTTGTGTTCGGGTGTTCCTTCAGTTCGACCAAACCGAGGCTTTCGAGCTTCTTGATGGAACGCAGCACTGTGCGATGCGCAACCCGGCCACCTAATTTCGCGGCCAGATCCCTATGGCTGATCGCAATGAAAATTTGATCAGCTTGCTGGCTCAATAAAACGGTCAACACAGAAACGGTGCTGTAATCACCAGATAAACGGTCCATCAAGTTGCTGAAGAATGCGCTAGCGGGAAACATTCGTTCTCCTTAGAGTTCGCGCGCCAAATTGGCGCAATGTTTCAAATATAGACATTGCGCCGAATTGGCGCAATAGATCACAGGGCACATTTTTCAACCCCCGCGAGCACATTCATTCCAAACGTTTTCAGTTGCTCACGGAAGAAGGCTGGAACGCCAGTCCGTGGCTTTGCCTTGGGTGATGCTGGCGATCCCGACATGCCAGTTGGCAACTCATTACGCGCCTGTGCAAGTGCGGCTTCATTCTGTTTTTGTCGCGCACGCCTAAGCGCTTCATCAATGCCAGCGGCCGGGACAAACTCTCCTTGCCGTGCCCGATTGACCAGGCTGGCCAGATAATTGAGCGGCACTCTGACCTTGCCTTGCCGCAGTTGGCCAGCCCATTCGTCGGCGACATGTTGTGCCGCTGCCAGATCCGGCAAGGTCGCCAACATGGCATAAGCGGAAGCCTTCATGTCACGGTGCAGGTTGTCTGGCAACACCAGCGCACTGACATCCAGTAGAGCGGGGTTTCCTTTGGGCACCAAAGAACCACTACGACCTGCAGCTTCTATCGCTGTTACTCCAGTTGAGTTAAGGACAGGTGGTTGTAGGTGTACACCTATCTGTGTACTAACTTCGTTAACAGAAGTGCCGAAACCCGCAAGCTTGTTTGCTGGTTTCGGAATATCCAGTTTGCTGGTTTCGGCAGGTCTGGAATGTACGTTTCCGCCACTCCAGTTTGCTGGTTTTGGAATGTCTGGAATGTACGATTCCGCCATTCCTGAAAAATCAAAGGCTTGTTGGCGCCTTGCTGCATTGATTGCACCTGGCACCGAACGAATTACCTCCGTCGAGGTGTGCGCGGCGCGAGGTTCTTCTGTGTCGGCACCAGGTACGACTCGACGTTGTCTTGCCGCCAGAGCTTTGGCCAGTTGCGCCATGTTGATGCGTGACAAGGTACTTGGTTGGACGCCGCCACTGGTTGTTTCATCCAGAATACCCAGCGTCTTGATGATGTTCCTGGCGGTGCGCAGACGCTTTTCGGTAATGCCCAGGTGCTCGGCGCTCTGGACAAGTGGTAAATCGAGCCAGCCGTCGCCGGCATCCAGTTCGCGTTGGCTACCGTTGAGGGTGCAATGCCCCTTGATCGCATCACGCTCAGCCGTACGTTGTTTCTGACAAAGGTCAGATAGATAGAGTGCCGCAGTAACCGAACCGGTCAGATCAGCAAAACCGCGTAGAAATGCTACAGGTCGGCCGAGTAATGCCAGCGTCGTGCGGTCGCTCCAGTGCCAGGTTGAGAAAGTACGATGCGCATATTGCGCGATCGCCTTACCTAAGGCGTCGAGATCGACCCGATAGTGCATGCGTGCCGGGGCGCCCATGAGGCGCTCTTCGACACAAGCGCATTGCCGCAGATAGGATCGAGCGGCATCCTGTTCATAACGGGATAGCCCCGTGCTTTTGCGCCAATCCCTTCCCGTATGCCAGAACCAACCATCACGCTCTGGCCGTTCGCCAATGTATTTGCGGGTCCAGTACAGCATTTGGCTCAGCATGAGCGCGGCCTTGGCCGAGCCAGTGACTTGCTGCAGCACTGGATAATAGAGAATGTAGCGTTGAGAAATTGGCGCAAGCAGTGTCTCGATGTGCGTGCGGGTCGCATCACCGGCAGCGCCAGCATCCCGATTAGAAATCTCAGAGGGCATGGTGCCAGGGCACCCGCTAGGCGGGGCTTGCCGACGGGCTACCATGTCGACTGAGAGTCTCATCGTGTTAGCGGGATTCCAGCGGCGGCACGCCGCACTTGGCGCTCGGCATGCAAACGTTGTGCGTGAGCTTCCATCGCAAAGCGTAGTTGCGGGAAGACGATGCGATAAGCGAGAGGTGTATTCGGTGCCCGTCGTTCTTCGAGCAGGCCCAGTGCGCGTAACCGCGCACGCGCTGTTTCTTGTTCCCGTCGCGATAGACCCGTGTCAAGCAGCCATTCCGCCTGGCTCTTGATAAACCAGCCCTCGCGGTCTCCACCTTCTTCGGAGACATGATAGATCGCATAGGCAAGCCACAATGCAGCGCTGACGCTGCCCGTGACATCAATGTAGATCCGGTTAAAGACAATGGGCGTCTGACCGAATAGCTCCAAGAGCAAGGTCGGATTGACGCTCTGCTCCCGCGCCAAAAAATCGTCTTCAACGCTCGGAATGTCATCCAAGGCCGCGTGAGGCCTGCGGCACGATGGGCTATTTAATTCCGCCATTGCTAGCTGCTGTTACGTGCGGAAGCTGACCGGCCAGTGGCCGGAGGCTTCATGTCGCCGAACTCGTTGACGACGGACCAGAGTTGATTGAGCGGGTGCTCAAGAAAAAGTTGGTGCAGTTCAAAAAACTGCTGTCGTTCGGGATGCGTCTTACGAATCCCGTCCCATGCAATATGAATGCGTTCGCGGACTTCAATATCCGGCATCGATGGCCGCCCAACTGATTCGTGTTCCGGGCCGCACAGCGATGCACGCATTTCTCGCAGTTCGCTGCTGTTGCGCTTGAACATGCGAGCCAATAAGCCGGAGGGCAATTGGTGTGTGACGTAGTATTCCAGCAATTTCTGATCGCGCACAATGTCGTCAAGGCGAAGAAATGCGGTGGTGAGTTGGCGTGGATTGATTTTGATCTCTATCGTGATCGACGAGTCTTTCGCGATCCGCGCGATTTCACTCATGCTACGGGTGCGTAATGCCTCGAGCAATTCATTGGTCATTCCACTCTGCAGCAGTGGCTGAAACTCGCCGAGGTCAATCAACCCGACGAAGTATCTTAAGACCGTCCAGCGAACCTCTGCATCATCTACGGGTATCGTATTCATGACTTTGCTCAACACTTTTCAAACGATTTTGCTGATCTGGGCGCGCCACGCGACCGCTGTGATTATTCGAGTCCTTGGAGATCGATCAATTCTTCGGTAATGCCTTTCTCGACTCGATATTGATGGAGGCATTTACCCCACTTGTCATAGGACTGGCAGAACGACATCCAGGACGACACAAGCGTGGGGTTGCGCAGTACAACCAGCAAATCATCCTGGGCCAGACTCATATCCATGGTGCGGGCAGTGACACCGCCGAGATTGCCGTCCCAGATGTTGTAGAGCACGTCCATCGAATCGAACGGGATCAGCGCAGCTTGACGCCAGGTCGATTCTTCGGGAAGCCGAAGTGCGAAGGGAAGATAGGAGGTCGGCTTACCTACTTTGGTGACGATGACGCCACCCAACTGCCCTGAAAGCAAGGCGATCATCCGATAGCCGATCGCGCGAATTTCAAGTTGTTCCGCCGTCAGTACACCGAGTTCTGGATCCGGCAGATTCCACAGGCCAAAATCTCGCGAAGTGAGAATTTCTGGAGGCAATTCAAGCCAGAAGAGATACGGAATTTGACTGTCTTCCGAAAAGCGCAGCCATTGGCCAATGTGAGTCAGGTTGCACCAGTGCTCAAGCTTGTCTGCAAATTCTTTCGACACGCTTTGCATCAGCTCATCGCTCATTGCTTCAGCCGAAGTCGAGGTTGAAGCAGGATTTACAACGTCCTGGCCAGCGTCGTTATGTTCGGCGCCCACGGGCGATGGAAGAACGGCACTGGCGTTCTTTGCGACAGTGAATTTTTGAACAGGCGCCTTCGGTGTAGTCGCTTTGGAAGGCGGCAATACATTGGTGCTTGGTACTGGCTGTTGCGCCTGTGGCGGCACTGCATCGGAGTCGCTATTGTGACCGTGGATCAACGCATTCAAGGCATCTGCGGACAGGCTTTCCTTGCCAGAAAATGCAGTAAATATCCGCTTTGCTGCGACAGGATTGAGTTTGAGAATATCGGCAGCCAGTTCATCGAGCCTTTGAAGCAGTTCATCCAGGACGGGGCCGCGCAAGGGAATAATGCTGCTAACATCGTTGAGAGTCTGGGCGCGTGCTTTAAGGTCTTCAGCGAATGCCGCCATGAGAGCTGGCGCTGCCTTTGAGAGGCGTAATTGATATTCGCCGGAAAGATTCAGTGTCTTGGCCAGGTTTTCATATTGCGCATATCGGCGCTTGATCGTATTTACGTTGTCCTGTGTCAGCCAAGGGCCCAATACATCAAGGTTTTTCTCTGCGAAAGCGAATAGCAGAACGATCGTATGCTGTACCAACATCCCCATCTTGGCTGTTATTGAGGAAATTTCCCGTGAGGTAAGTGAACGTCCTTCGGACGTTTCAATTTCCTTGGTCAGCATCATTAAGCCCCGCGCCTTCTCGATGAAGAGCGTGTCACCGCGCGCTTCGTTTTCGATGAGGTGGCTGGCCATGATGTCGGCCTCGCTCTTCCAGCCTTGGTAGATGCAATTGATTTGGTAGAACCGCTTGTTACCAGTCTCTGCATACAGTTCATGCAAAATCTGCAGACGGGTGTTTCCACCCATATAAAGCATGTACTCCGTTGTTCCGGGTCGCTTCGTAACCGTCAAATTCCCCTGCAGACCACCCCGATCGCGAATCGAAGCCTTGATTTCGTTATATTTCGGGTTGGTCGAGGTGCGCGGATTCCTGTCATACGGCAGAATTTTGTCGATCGGCAGAACCATGAAGCTGCCGTCGTGCTCATCACCTGGTCGCAGATCCTTGGAGGTGCTTTCCGGGCCGCGTTGAGAGATATTGGCTGCAAGCTCTTCTTCGCTCTGGCCCTTGATGCGTAGCGATAATTTTGTTCGAGAAGTCACGTTTTTAATGGCCTCACCAATGGGAATTGAATGTGGGACGTACATCGGCTTAATAATAATTTTGGTGCTCATGGCAGTCGTCCATCGGCATCTTCAGGTTCGTTCGCGAACTGCGTCACATCGATGAGCCCGTGGCAATTCGGTGCGACGCTGCCTGCCAGTGATGGAATCAACTCCCAGACCAACTGATGCATGGTGGCGCCAGCTCGAGTGGGATCGGACCAATGAACCGGCAGTTGAGCTGTTGCCGCTTGCTTGTAAGCAACGGCGTGGGGGACCGTTGCGTCGAGTACATCGACGCGGGCTCGCAGGTTGACGTATTCGCTACGGATGGATTTCGCAATATCGCGACTATCCTTGGTCCGTTCCATTCGGTAGATCACGGCCTTCATGGGAGGAACCGTGATGCCCATGTCAGCACTGGGTTCAAGGCGGTTCAATAACTCCAGCGTGCCGCTGGTGAATTCTCTGGCCGTCAGAATATCGGGTGAGACGGGGGACAGCAGCACGTCGGCGGCCAAGACGGCAGCATCCTGCAGGTGGCCAACTGCACCCTGCGTGTCGATCAAGACGACATCGTATGCTTCGTCAATGTAAGGGCTGCGCACGGCTTTGCGGATCCGGATGGCACGGTCAATACGTTGTGCCAGCCAGTCCTGCAAAGTGCCCTCTGGTGCGTTGGCCACAATAATGTCCAGGCAACCGTCAGGATTAAGCGCTAAGCCGTCAGGGCCATGGAGCTCGATATGCGATATGCAGTCCGGGGTAATCGCGCCTCGTTTGATGATTTCGGACAGGCCGAACTCGGCGCGCTTAACAATTTTGTAGTATCGGGTGAGAGATGGCTGAACGTCGGCGTCAATGAGCAAGACGCGAACTCCGAGGTCAGCCAATAGAGCGCCAAGATTGGCGCTGAGTGTGGTTTTTCCGACCCCACCCTTTGTGGAAACTACAGTAATTCCGATCATGACGTCCTCAATAAGTTATTACATGAGGACGAATGGATAATACTTTTTTGCCAACCGAAAGGGCGCCATTTTATGCCTATTGGCATATTGCAAAACGTGCGCTTTCCTTATGGGTAACGAATTACCCATTAGCATGTCCAGTCCTCGATTCGAAGGTTGCACCAAACAATTAGCGGGTGTCAACGAAAATATCTCCAATGCATATTTCGTCACTGGCAGCCAACCTTAAACGCGCAGTGGCTCTGATCGGCGCCCCTCATGTCGCATGACAGCGACTGGACGCTCATGTTGACGCCTCGGCCGACATTTCGAACGGCACAATGCAGCCGTTAACAGGCGGCACCGGATTGACCCAGCGCTCTGGATGTTCAATCACAACGGCGCTTAGCTTGCCAGCCCGAACGCCGTCGCGCTTGACCACCGCGAAGTGCAGAATGTTGCTGTTGCCAGCCGCTTTTACGTTCCATCCAGCCGCGATTACCTGTTGTTGCACGGTATTGCTACTCTCTCCGACGGCCTCGGCGTAATCCCGAAAGATCCGTGGCGAAACAAGTGCCATGCCTGAGGGCAGAAAATGGATTGGCGAACCAGGTTCGTTGTAGGTCATGCCGCCGCCAGCCAGGCCGTGTTGAACCCACTCAATGAAGGCGATGGCCAGCGCCGAAGGCTCGGCGACATTCGATGCCAGTTTCGGTGCAACAGCATACGGAGCGACCGGTGCCGGTGCGGCCGGCACGTTGGCCGGCTTGCGACGACGCGAGACAACAGCATCCTCGTCATCGAGCAGCTGATCATCCTTAGTCAATGTGCTTGGTCGCTCGCCTGCGGGTGTAGCAGGCTTCTTGGCAAGGACCTGAGTTGGCCCAGATTTCGGCGGCTTCACATCGATCTTTGCCAACTTCTTGCTCTCAGCAGGCCGAGGTGGGCGCGGCGCCTGGATTTCCTTCCCTGGCGCACGGCCTTCCGGCACCGATCTCCCGATCGATATTCTTTGCCCTACGGAAGGTGGCGGCACCAGCGCCGGCGCGCTCGGCAGAGCTGGGCCAGAATCTACCGGCTCGAACAGATCATCGTCGGGATCTAGATCGCGGGCATAGTCTTTTGGCGAGCGGGATGCCGGCGCCGCCGTTTCTGTTGGCAAAACCAGTGACAACTGTGCATCAGCCGCCGTTGGCGCATCCAGTTCCGCTGCTTGTTGCAGATCAGCCCCTATCGCCTGGCTGCCTTTTTTGCTGCCCTTCCCCCCTTTGTCGACCAGGACGATGCGCCCCGTCATCGTCGCTGGGTAGCGGGCTGGGTCGTCATACAGCCGATGCAGCGGGAACCGCAGCACCGACAAGCCATGACTGTAACCCTCCCCTTCCACCGTAACGTGCCAGATTGCCTGGCCAGTTACCGGATTAAGGTCGATTGCGCCATAGTCCTGCCAGGTATCGAACAATCGATCATTCTTGTTCGGCCCCGGCACGCCGGCCGCGTCCTCAGGTTCTTCTTTCTGTATCTGCTCGCGCACGGCATCAGCCAAGCGCTTGGCCACAAAATAGATTGCGCCATCAAAAACCCAACCCGCTGCGCCATCCCGATTCAGAGGCAATGCGGTCCCTTGTGCCAGCATGCTGCGGATTGTGCTCATTAGCCGCTCGATGAGCGGCACCGATGTTGCAGTGGCGAACCTTTCGCGCGGCCCGTGTTGCAAATTATGGGCAACCGACATCTGGTCGGCTTTCTTGATGATTGCAGCAAGGGTCTTGGCACCCTCGAATGCCGCCGTCCCGGGCTTGCTGTCGCCACCCAGAAAGGCGCTTAAGGATTCCAGGACCGTATTTTCACGGCCGAGGAACGCCAGGGTATTGGAGGGTGCGATGGCTTGCAGCAAAATCAAAGAGAGCTTTTTGTGGGCTAGGTAATCGCGCTCGGAGGTTGGCGCAAAACCGATCTGGTACTCCTTTGCATACGATTGGGTCAGTGCCCCAGACAGCGGCAGCCAGCGCCGCACGGGCGACTCGGGCGTGTCGCGGGCAAGTAGGCGCAGGTCGGTCATAATCTTGCCGATATCGTGCAGCAGCGCCGACAGGAAAACCGTATAGGTCCAATGATCCCTCTGTTGGTCGATCAGTTCCGTCGGCGCACCGAGTGGCAACAGGTAGCCGTTGCGCAATGTCGTCGCGGCTAGAACAACTTCCAGCGTGTGGCCAAGCAGCCCGCCCGGGTGGGCGTGGTGATGGGACTCGGAAGCCGGTGCGAGTTGCACGAACTCGGCATAGGCGACCAGTGCGCTGCGCAGATCGCGGGCAAACACGTCCGGCGCCAGGCGCGTTTGGCGCAAAATCTCATCAAGGGTCAGTTGTGCATGGCAATGCTGCAGCAACACTTCGCCGGGTAGAACTTTGCACCAGTTGTCGGCACTTCCGGACAGGCGTAGCGCGGCCTCTGGTTCAACTGCGGGCTGATTGTTGGTGGTCTCAGGGCGCTGACGCAAATATCGCCAGCCAATCCAGCCGGCGGCGGCAAATGACCCCGCGGCCAGACTGGCCGCAAGTAGGGACATCGCGTGTTACGCGGTGGGTGTGCGGGCCTTGGTGAACTTGACCAGCAACCTGGTCTGAGTCATGTCCCGGAGCGAACCAGGTTCCAAAGCTTCCCACACGTTGACGAGCTTGCCTTGGGTCCACGTGTCGAAACTCTCGGTCAGTGGATCCCAGCGACTGCCTTCATCGTCGTGACGTGCCGCCAGCCCGACAAACGATAGCGCCGCAAGATCGCGGGCAAAGTCTTCAGGCAGCAAAGTGCGTTCGTGCTCGGCATAATTCTGTAACACACCCAGAACCAGCATGATGGGATCGTTCTCCGGCCAGACATAGAGTTCCAGTCCGTCGAAATGATGCAGCCATTCCACAATGACACCATGCCACGCAGGTTCTCCGAGCGTGTCTAGGTGGCAACCGATACGATCCAGTGCCGCAAGTCGCTCGCGCTGGCGTTCGGGTTTGAGGGGAGGTAAGCCGACCATAATACGATTCTATCACGTAAGTTATAGATAATGTGTATAAAAAACCCGTTAGGAATAACGCAATGACACAACGACGATTGAGGCGTGACGGCCGTCTCGGGGGTTTTCTGTTGCCTTTCAGTGAGACAGAAAACGGACCCGTGAACAGCGGCTCGGATTGTGTCTGGGGGGGTCATTTCGTGTCCAGTGAAAAGGTGTAATCAACGATTACGGCTTTTCGCTGGACACGTCCCTTTGTTCCTGATATGCGCCACGCATATCAGGAAATACCCGTTGATTTTCCCGTAAATCGCTCTTTCCCCTTCCCCTTAGAATCCTTTGCGCCAGCCCCGGATTTATGGGGGCTGGCGCGGCCTTTCAGATAGGGCCTGTACCCCTGTAGAGGGCAAGCCGCCACCGGCTTGACCAAGCCCTTTCCTTTGCCGCACAGTCGTTTCGCATTTTTCGGCAAGATTGGCCCAAGATTGCCTGGTGTGGCGCCGCAACACGACCAGCGCCGCAATATCGACATTACCGCAGGCTATGCCCACCGACTACCTGGCTTGGGCTGATTCAGAAAACAATACATCGGCATACCACAACGGGATATTTACGTCCAGCGAAAAGGGTGAAAAAGGTTTTTCACCCTTTTCGCTGGAATCGTTCGTCCTGATTTTTTACCGTGGCGGCCGTGACTGGGACAGACGTTGTCCCGCTTTGGCCCCGGACCCGTTCCGGGGGCTTTTTTATGACAGTACGAGGTCCACATGCATCCTACGTGTCGCCACTGCTCGCTTGCCGCACTCGCCATGCTGGCTGCGCTTCCTCTGGCCGTGATCGCCGCCGACAGCGCCGACGCCGTTACGGTTGGTCGCTATACCACCATCGATTCGATCAGCGAAGCCGAGGTTGATCCACTGGCTGTCGTTGCTCAACTGCGGTTTCCACGCGACGTCGTCGGCACCGTCGGCGAAGCGCTAAGGTACTTGTTGCAGCGCACCGGCTATGCCGTTCGGGCAACCGATGAGTACAGCAACCGACTCTTCGAGTTGCCGCTGCCTGATTCACAACGCCAGCTTGGCCCTGCCCGTGTCACCTCTTTGGCGCAGGCCATTGCCGGTAACAGCTACCGGCTGTGTATCGATCGCTTCACCCGCCAGATCATTGTCCAGGCCACAAACAGTGGGCCAGCCTGCCCGGTCGTGGCGCCGCCATCCACTGTGGAGAACGCTCAATGAACACCCCGCAATTTGACGCACCGCCCGTCAAGCGCCGCATCCCGAAAACTGCCATTGTTCTGTTGGTCTTGTTCGTCTTCCTCGGAATCGTTGCTTTTGGTTGGCATCTGCTGACCACGACGTTTGCTGGCGCAATTGGTGATGGCCCTGAGGTAACCGGATCCCAGACCGTTGCCGCACTGCCTGACGCACTCACCGGGCGTCTCGACCACCTCGAAAAAATGGTCCGCGATCTGACCGATAAAATCAGCGCATCAATCGATACGCAGACCGCGATCCAGAATGACGTTGCGGCGCTTCGTGAGCGGCTTGACCAGGAAGCCGCCGAGCGAGTTGCTGCAGCCAAGGTCGCTGTTGCCCAGCGTGCCGCATTGCAACGCCGCCGCATCGTCAAGCCGACACCACCGCCAGCTCCAGCACCTTCCGCCGCTGTCTTGTCGGTCGATATGTGGGGGGGCAAACCTTCTGTCGCGTTGCGTGGCCCGGACGGTCGTGTGCAGTTCGCCAATACCGGTGACCGGATTCCCGGCGGTGGCGTAATTGGCTCAGCCCAGGCAACCGGCCAGACCGTGACGATTCGTCAGGCTGATGGTTCGGTGTCCACGGTGACCGGCAAGGACAAACCGTAATGAGGTCGCGCACCTTTTGTTTTGTCATCTTGGTCTCAAGCGCCTTGCTCGCCATCAACGTGTCGGCGCATGCGGTCGAGACATCGACAACGCAGATCGGCCGCACGCAAAGCGGTGGTGCAGTGGGAACGCCCGACGTGCAATTGGCGATGGATCAGGCCCAAGCACAAATATGGGGCCTGTCAATCGCAGAGGTGCAGCGTGCTCGGTATTTGACGCAGCCGGGCAGTCCGCGCAGTGCGTTCTCCGTACCCAATATTTCGCCGATCGAGGTCCTGGGCATTCATGCCCAGACGGCCGCTGAGCGCCAGCGCTACGCCACGCTGTTCGCCAAGGCGTTACGCGCCGATACGGAACGCGTCCTGGCCTGGACCGTGACCTATGGCCAGGTGGCGAAGCGCCTTTTTCCCGACGAAAAGATCCTCGACTTTGGGAACACCAAGATCCCCAAGAAGCAAGAAGTCTATCTGCGCTGACCATGACGCACAGCCATTTGCCCACTGCCATCAATACCCATCGTCGCGCGTTTCTGGTCGCTGCCGGATGCGGTCTGGCTGCACTGTCCAGCCCGGCCAGCGCTCGGCCGCGTCGCGGGTATACACCATTAGAGGGTG
>OCTV010000477.1_pt1 | contig 15947 bp, 16 predicted proteins | sample 1539101 | NCBI WGS metagenome assembly OCTV01 (sample SAMEA3991422, study PRJEB22521) | metagenome | biome: anthropogenic terrestrial biome; feature: sewage plant; material: sludge | place: Sweden | collected 2012-09-26 | reverse complement strand
TGGAGTTCAGACGTGTGCTCTTCCGATCTCCCAAGCGGTGAATTTGACGTTGTAGTTACAGACGGGTTTACTGGGAATGTTCTACTTAAGCTTTTTGAGGGAATGGGTTCATTCTTTTCACATACATTGAAAGATATGCTGATGACAGGATTTAAATCAAAGCTTGCGGCTTTGCTCATTCTTCCTAAAGTTAAAAGCTTTAGAAAAAAAATGGACTATACCGAGCATGGCGGTGGCGCATTATTGGGTATTTCAAAGCCTGTCATGAAAGCTCATGGCAGTTCAAATGCAAATGCATTTTATAATGCAATAAGACAAGCTAATAATTTCTCTAAGGAGAAAGTGATTGAGGAAATTTCTAAATCACTTGAGACTTTAAAAGAGCAGCAGGCTTTAGAAGAACCACAAAAATAGAGGTGTATACAATGGAACAAATGGAGCAATTTGAAAAAATAATTAATTACGAATTTAATAATAAGGAAATTTTGCATGAGGCACTTTCTCATTCCTCATATGCAAATGAAAATAAAAAAGCAAGAAACAGTAATGAAAGATTAGAGTTCCTTGGCGATTCTGTTTTATCAATTGTTGTTTCTCAGTATCTTTTTGAGCATTTCAAGCATCTTCCAGAGGGTGAATTGACAAAAATTCGTGCATCGCTAGTTTGTGAAAAAGCACTTTTTGTTTTTGCACAGCAGATCGATTTAGGCGAATATATCCTCCTAGGAAAAGGTGAAGAACATACAGGCGGACGTGAGCGGTCTTCAATTTTAGCAGATGCTTTTGAAGCAGTAATTGCTGCAATATTTTTGGACGGAGGGCTTGAAGCGGCAAGGAAACATATTATGAGCTTTATGCCTAAGGATATAGATAATAGGAAATCAATCAGCTTTAACGATTATAAGACTATTTTACAGGAAATTATTCAACAAAATCCTGAAGAAAAGGTTGAGTATATAATGAAAGGGCAAAGTGGCCCAGACCACGATAAAGCGTTTCTTGTGCAGGTTTGCTTGAATTCCAACATAATTGGCAATGGAACAGGCAGAAGCAAAAAGCAAGCAGAGCAAATGGCAGCAAAGGAAGCATTGGAGTTAATGGGTTATGCCACATAGTAATATTGCTATCTTCATTCCTCATGCAGGTTGCCCTAATATGTGCAGTTTTTGCAATCAAAAAAGCATTTCGGGTGCTGACAAGCAGCCTGAATTTACAGATGTGCAGAAAGTATGCGAACAAGCAATATTCGAGGTGAATGATAAAGAAAACACCGAAATTGCATTTTTCGGCGGCAGCTTTACTGCTATTGAACGTTCCTATATGATAGGGTTGCTTGAGGCAGCACAGCCTTTTATTGGAGAGGGGAAATTCCGCGGAATACGCATTTCCACTCGTCCTGATTGTATTAATGAAGAAATTTTAGCATTGCTTAAATCATATAAAGTAACAGCAATTGAGCTTGGCGTCCAAAGTATGTCTGATGAAGTATTATATGCAAATGATAGGGGACATACAAGTGAAGATGTTAGAAAATCAGCAAAATTAATTCATCAAAGTGGAATTGAACTTGGTCTGCAAATGATGGTCGGACTTTATAAGAGTAATGCTGACTTGGATACATTCACAGCTATGGAGCTCATTAAGTTGACACCAAAAGCGGTGAGAATTTATCCTGTCGCAATTTTAGAGGGGACAAAGCTCGCAGAATTGTACAGAAAAGGCGAGTATATCCCAATGGAGCTTGAGACGGCTGTAAGATTATGTGCTGATTTATTGAAGCTTTTTCAAGTTGCTGATATCGATGTGATTCGTCTGGGACTTCATGCATCAGATTTGGTTGAAAGCCAGCTTATAGGTGGATTGTATCATCCGGCTTTTCGGGAATTGTGCGAAGGACTTTTATATAGAGATATTATTGCAGAAAAAATCAATGGCAAGTCAAGCAAATTTACAATTGAGGTATCTTCAAAATCAGTAAGCAAAGCAATCGGACAGAAAAAATCAAACATTGAGTATTTTTCAAAACAAGGAATTAATATTAGGATAAAGCCTTCAAATACGCTTGTCGGCTATAATATAAACGTGTCAGAGGATGTGTGAAATGTACTTAAAATCACTTGAAATTCAGGGCTTTAAGTCCTTTCCGGATAAAGTAAAATTACAATTCGATAAAGGATTGACCGCAGTTGTAGGCCCTAACGGAAGCGGAAAAAGTAACATCGGAGATGCAGTTCGGTGGGTTTTGGGTGAACAGTCATCCAAAACATTGCGCGGTGCAAAAATGGAGGATGTCATTTTTGCAGGAACACAGTTTAGGAAATCAGTTGGCTTTGCTCAGGTAACTTTAAATATTGATAATTCAAAAGGTGTACTTTTAGTTCCTGCTGATGAAGTCAGTGTTACAAGAAAGCTGTACAGAAGCGGCGAAAGTGAGTATTTGATTAACGGAAGTCAAGTTCGCCTTAAAGACGTTTGTGAGCTTTTCATGGATACAGGACTTGGCAAAGACGGCTATTCAATTGTAGGACAGGGCAGAGTTGCAGAAATTGTCAGTGCAAAGAGTAATGAGCGTCGTGAAATTTTTGAAGAAGCTGCTGGAATTTCAAAATTCCGATATAGAAAAGCTGAAGCAGAACGTAGGTTGCTTGCGGCTCATGATAATATTCTAAGACTTAAAGATATTATAAATGAATTGGAAGTTAGAGTTGAACCGTTAAGAATTCAATCTGAAAAGGCAGCAAAATTCATAGAATTTTCTGAAAAAAAGAAAGCACTTGAAGTTTCTGTCTGGGTGAAACACTTAGACGAGCTAAAACAATCCATGCAGGATTTAGAAGAAAAAATTCTTGTCAACAACACAGAGTATGAGAATTTAGATGCAGACATTTTGCGCCTTGAAGAAAAAATTCAAGGCAGCTATAAAGCAATGCAGGAAAGTAATGTAAAGCTTGAAACATTGCAGTCTAAAATACTGGAGACGGAGCGTTCAAACGGACAAATTAACGCTGACATTGCAGTTTATGAAAATGACATCAGACATGGTAATGAAACAATTGAGGGTATAATTAAGCAGCAGGAAAGTGCAAAGCTCTCAACCGGTGAAATTTCTGATAAAATAGCATTACAAAAACAAAAGGCAGCAGAACTTGATTTAGTGCAGGCATCTACAAATGAAAAGCTTGGACAGGTTCGTTTGGAATTAGATACTTTAATCAGCGAAACAGGGAATTTTGATAAAAGCTTTGAGGGTACTAGTACCGAATTGAATCAGTTTTACATAAAGCAGTCTGAATACACATTCGCAATTGCATCTTCAGAAAGCTCTTTTATTGAAATAAATGAGCAATTATCTCTTGGAAAGCGGCAGCAGGATGAATTATCAGCTGCAATTATTGACCTGAAACAAGAGAATAATGAAATTGCTGATGGATTAAGTGACATCGAAGAAAAATTTTCTGAACATAATAATAAAATTGTTGGTTATACAAGGCTATATGAGAGCAAAGCTCAAAAGCTTGATGTTTCCAAGAAGTCTTATGAACAAGCTTTATTCCAATTAAAAGAAAAGCAGCAAAGAGTTCAGCTTTTGTCAGACCTTGAAAACAGCATGGAAGGTTTTTCACATAGCGTTAAAGAGGTTATAAAGGCAAGCAAGTCATCAAGGATAAGCGGAATAAAGGGCAGTATTGCACAGTTAATAAAAGTTGATGGGAAATATAGTATTGCGATAGAAACAGCCTTGGGAGCCGCTTTACAGAATGTCGTTGTTGAAAATGAGGAGATTGCCAAACGTTGTATCAACTTGCTAAAGGAGCAAAATGCAGGTCGTGCAACTTTTTTGCCAATCACTTCTGTTAAAGGAAATACTTTAACTGAGAATGGTTTGTCAGAGCATGATGGATTTATTGCAGTTGCATCAGATTTAGTCACATATGACCCTGAATATAGCGGAATTATACGTTCGTTATTGGGCAGAATTGTTATAGCGGAAGATATTGATTTCGCTGCAATAATTTCAAAAAAGTATGGCTACAAATTTAAAATTGTTACACTTGATGGACAGGTTGTCAATGCAGGAGGTTCATTCACAGGAGGTTCAACTTCTCGTTCAAGCGGAGTGCTTACACGAAAGAATGAAATTGATGATTTAAAAAATCAAATAGAGAAACTGACGAAAAATCTTGAAGTACTGAAAGCAGATACAGCAAAGTTACAGGCTGAAACTGATAAATTGAATTTTGATATTATTGGCGAAAAGGATGAAATTTCAAAAATAACAGAGGATAAAATTCGCTTTCAATCCGAACAAAAGCGAATTGCGGCAATGCTTGAGCAGACAAATTCACAATTGGAAAACACAGTTTCTCAAATTCTTCGCTTAAATGAACGTCTTTCCGACCTAAATGTTAAGAAAAAGCAAGCTGTTACAGATTTAGCAAATTGTGAAAAGGAAATTGAAGAAAAGGAAAAACAGATTTCTGAAACTCAAGAAAGAAAAGATACGTTGCATCAAAAGCGTGAGGAGCTTTCAGCCGAAATTTCCACAATGAAAATTAAAGAGATGGAAATATTAAAGGATAAGGAAGCAACGCTCCAAAGTATTTCTCAGCTTGAGGAAAACTGCAAGCAAATTGAAAGTAATGCGGCAGAGCTGCAAGAGAAAATCAATGTTCAGAATAGCATTATTTCCGAAAAGAAAGCCTTGATTGCTGAAAGAAAATTACAGCTTGAAATGTCAGGACAAAGCGTTGATAATTTCTACGAGCAAATTAAACAGGAACAGCAGGCACATAGAGAATATGAGCAGAAAGCAACTGAACATCGTGCCGAACTAAAAAACAAAAATGATGTTAAAGAACATTATTCCAGAGAAGTAACTCGTTTACAGGAACGTAAAGTATCAATTCAGAAAGATTATGATACAATTATTTCTGAAATGTGGGAGCAATATCAGCTTACACGTTCGGATGCATCCACAATTGCTGTCGAGCTTGATGATATGTTAATAGCTCAAAGGGATTTGAATGAACTTAAATCCAAAATCAGGGCATTAGGGACCGTAAATGTTGCTGCAATTGAAGAATACAAAGAGGTTGCCGAACGCTATAAATTCATGTCTGAGCAGCTTAACGATGTTGAGATTTCAAAGCGAGAGCTTGAAAAGTTGATTGCTGAATTGACGGATAATATGAGGAAACGTTTTTCAGAAAGCTTTGAAGAAATTAATGAAAATTTTAAATTGATTTTTGTTGAGCTTTTCGGAGGAGGTAAAGCTGAACTTATCCTTACAAATCCAGAGGACGTTTTGGAAAGCGGAATTGAAATCGAAGTTGCCCCTCCCGGTAAGGTTATTAAGAATTTGTCATTGCTTTCAGGAGGCGAGCAGTCTTTTGTTGCCATTGCAATTTATTTTGCAATTTTAAAGCTAAAGCCTGCACCGTTTTGTATCCTTGACGAAATTGAAGCAGCACTTGATGATGTGAATGTTTCAAAATATGCCTCATATTTACGTAATTTCACAAGTACAACGCAATTCATTCTGATTACTCACAGACGTGGTACTATGGAAGAGGCAGACGTGCTTTATGGAGTTACAATGCAGGAAAAAGGTATTTCAAAGCTACTCAAAATGGAGCAGGGTGAGGCAATAGAAGAGAGGAGTTAGACAATGGGCTTATTTGAAAAAATTAAACAAGGACTAAAAAAGACTAAAGATTCAATGATGAAACAGGTTGAGCTTGTCATTAATTCCTTTACAAAAATAGACGAGGATTTTTTTGAAGAATTAGAGGAAACCTTAATATTATGCGACATTGGTGTTTCAACTTCAACAAAAATCTGCGACGAGCTTCGAAAAAAAGTCAAAGAGCGTGGTTTGACTGATACAAGCACAATTAAGGACGTTTTAAAAGAAATTATTGGCGAAATGCTGGGTGAAGATAAAGGATTGGACCTTTCTACAACTCCGTCAGTTATTTTAGTTATCGGCGTCAATGGGGTAGGAAAAACTACCACAATCGGTAAGCTTTGCGCAGAATTCAAGTCCGAGGGCAAGAATGTTCTTGTTGCGGCTGCAGATACGTTCCGTGCGGCAGCAATTGAACAGCTTGAGGTTTGGACAAAACGTGCAGGCGTTGATATCATTAAGCACAGTGAGGGTTCAGACCCAGCGGCTGTTGTATTTGATGCAATTACTGCGGCAAAGGCAAGAAAATCCGATGTACTTATTTGCGACACTGCAGGACGTCTGCACAACAAGAAAAACTTGATGGATGAGCTTGCTAAAATTTCTAGAATAATTCATACACAGGCAGAGGGCTGTTCATTGGAAGTACTTCTTGCTTTAGATGCAACCACAGGTCAGAACGCTGTCAACCAAGCACGTCAGTTTAAAGAAGTTGCTGGAATTACAGGAATAGTTTTGACAAAGCTTGATGGCACAGCAAAGGGCGGAATTATTATTTCAATTACTGACGAACTGAAAATCCCAGTTAAGCTCATTGGTGTAGGTGAACAAATTGACGACTTACAGCCTTTCCATGGTGTAGATTTCGTTAACGCACTATTTGAATAAAAGGAATGAATATAAATTTGAAAGTAGTTTTAGCATCAAACAATAAAAATAAGCTTATTGAAATAAAAAAAATACTATTGCCGCTCGGTTTTGAAGTAATATCTCAATCCGAAGCTGGAGTTAATATTGATGTAGAGGAAACAGGCACAACCTTTGAAGAAAATGCACTTTTAAAAGCTAAAGCAATTCATGTAATTTGTAAAGAGGCAGTAATCGCCGATGACAGCGGCTTAGAGGTCGATTTTTTAAACAAAGCTCCTGGAGTTTACTCTCACAGATATGCAGGTGAAAATGCAAACGATACCGACCGCTGCAACAAAATTTTATCAGAATTACAGGGTGTTCCTTTAGAAAAACGCACAGCGCGTTTTGTTTGTGTAATTCAATTCATTGATAAATATGGTGTAATTAAAACCGCTCGCGGAGAGTGTGAGGGCATTATCGGAACAGAAATCAGCGGGAACAATGGCTTTGGCTATGACCCAATTTTTATGGTTGGAGATAAATCCTTTGCAGAAATTTCATCAGATGAAAAAAATAGAATCAGCCACAGGGCAAATGCACTTTTAAAATTAACTGAAATATTATAAATGAAAATGAGGTATAATAAATGATAACAACAAAACAAAGAGCAAAGCTTAGAGGTATCGCAAATACAATTGATACAATTCTTCAAATTGGTAAAGGCGGCATTGGCGATGCTTTGATAGTTCAAGTGAATGACGCATTAAAAGCAAGAGAAATTGTTAAGATTAAGGTACTTGATAACTCTATTTATACAGCAAGGGAAGCAGCACAGGAACTTGCTGAAAAGACAAATTCCGACATTGTTCAGGTTATCGGCGGAAAGCTTGTCCTTTATAAAAGAAATGAAAAAGAACCTGTTATTGAGATTAACTAATGGAAAGCATTGCAATTTTTGGAGGTACATTCAACCCAATTCATAATGGACACGTGAACCTTGCAATTAAAATTAAAAATCATTTTTCTATTGATAGGCTTATCCTTATGCCGACAAAAATCCCCCCGCATAAACGCATTGAGGAATTGGCTGACGATGATGACCGCCTTGAAATGTGCCGGCTTGCTGCCATTGATTTAAAAGGCGTCGAGGTCAGTAATTATGAAATTACCCGCGGAGATGTAAGCTATACCGTCAATACCCTCCGCTATTTCAAAAAAGAATATCCAACAGCGCAGCTTTTCTTCATAATGGGCAGTGATATGTTTTTATCTTTAGAGAGTTGGTACTGCTTTGAGGAAATCTTATCTTTGGCTACAATAATTGCTGCTTCACGACAAAATGGAGATTTTGAAAAAATTAAAGATTATGCAATATGTTTAAAGAAATATAATGCAGATGTAGCACTTTTACCAGTTGAACCATATCAAATTTCGTCAAGTCAAATAAGAAATGCCATAAAAACAGGGAAAGATTTTACTTGCTATTTACCTGAAAGAGTAGTACAATACATTAGGAATAAAAAATTATACAATTATAAAGGGTGAGTTTTTGTATACAATTGAAGATTTGAAAGAAATTTTGAAGGAGCGGCTATCGAAAAAAAGATATATTCACAGCCTTAATGTTGCCGATGAAAGCAGAAAATTAGCAAAAAAATGGGGCGAAAATCAAGATAAAGCATATCTTGCAGGATTACTGCATGATATTTGTAAGGATATACCACAGGCTGACCAAAGAGTGATGGTTGAAAAAAGTAAGCTATCAGTGACAAGTGTTGAACTTTTAACGCCACCCTTATGGCACGCAATTGCTGGTGCATGGTATACAGAAAATATTTTAGAAATTACTGACATAGAAATAATAGAAGCAATCAGATACCATACAGTCGCAAGAGCAGGAATGTCAAGACTTGAGGAAATTATCTATATTGCAGATTTAATTTCAATAGATAGGTCATATAAAGATGTTGAAAGAATGAGAAAGCTTGCATACACCAGCTTAGACAGAATTATGCTGGAAGCTGTCAGTTTCTCTATTGTAGATGTTGTGAATAAAATTTCAAAAATCCCATCTCATACATTTGAAGCATATAATCAATATACAGTTGTAAAAAATAAGTGATCTAAATTTTCGGAGGAATAATAGTGGCACAAAAAATTAAAAGAAAAAGACCTTTAAAAGATAAAATTGTTATCGGCATTTCATTTACATTGATGGTTATTTCAGTTTTGGCCGTTTTAGGCGTGGTTTTATGGAACGCAAAGCTATTTAAAGGTTCAAACGGTGAAATAAAAAATAACAGTGATGTATTAAACAGCGCGAAAGATAACAATAATGAAAAAACCAGTCAGGATTTTAATGGCGAAAATCAAGTTAATTTTTTAGTTTGCGGTCTTGATGAAAGCGGACAAATGACTGATATCATTATGGTTGCAAGCATAGATTTAAAGAAGAACACAGTTAATGTTCTTCAAATTCCTCGTGATACCTATGTTGAATCAGGTGCAGGCTCGACAAATAAAATCAATAGTGCTTATGGCAGCGGAGAGAAATCTGTGACACCTATCAATAGATTGATTAAGGTTATTAATGAACAATATCAGCTTAAGATAGACCATTATGCAACCGTTACGATTAAGTCCTTTAGGAATATTGTAGATGCAATCGGCGGAGTGCCAATAGATATGCCTTACCAAGTCGGAAATGCCGAATTAGGAATCATTCCGGCAGGCAAACAGACATTAGACGGTAAGCATGCTGAATGGCTTGTACGTCACAGACATACCTATGCAGATCAGGATATCGGCAGAATGAAGATTTTGCGTTTATTCCTTGCATCAGCTTTGCAGCAGGTTAAGAAAATCGGTACTAAAGAGGTAACAAAGATAATTCCTGCTGTATATGGAAATGTTACAACAGATTTATCTATGAGTGACATGAAAAAATATGCGAGCCTTGCTTTAAATATTAATATGGACAGTATCAAAATGTTCATTGTTCCCGGCGAAGGTATAACCTATAAGGGACAATCTGTATGGTCAATGCATTATTACGAAACAGCTGATATGCTGAATGAGTATTTCAGACCATATGGTGACGATGTTCCGGCTTCTTCATTGAAAATTAAAGAATTGGCACATACTGGTGAATATTACGAAAATACTCAAGATAATTTAGGAGACATAATTAATGGTGCAGACCCCGGAAAGAAAAAGTCTGACGATGGCTCAACGCAAGCGTATACTCATGTAGTAACTCAGCCTAAGCCTGTTACTAAAGCGACAACACCGTCTGTTACAACAAGTGCACCTGTTACTACTTCTGTTACGACATATCCTACTACAACAGGTGAAGATATTTTTTATACTGTAATACCGGAAGGAACAGATGCAACCGTAACTATTGGCACTGACGAAGATAATTAATAGAAAGAGGGAAAAGAATGACACAAGAAGAAATGTTATCAACGATTGTCAAAGCCTTAGATTCAAAAAAGGCTGAAAACATTCAAGCTATAGGAATTAAAGATTTAACAATAATTGCAGATTATTTTGTTATAGCAAATGGAACCAATACAACTCAAACTAAAGCTTTAGCAGATGAGGTTGAGTTTAAACTTGGTCAATTAGGGAAGAAACCAACTAGAACAGAAGGATATACAGGTTCTAATTGGATTATATTGGACTATTCTGATATAGTTGTACACATTTTTTATAAAGAAACCCGTGATTTCTATTCACTTGAAAGATTATGGTCTGACGGCGAAAAGATTGACATAAGCGGATTTTTGAAGTAAAATGTATCTTTGATAAAAAAGTACAGGTAAGGATTGATAAAGATGAAGTACGATTTTGGCTCAATAGAAAAAAAGTGGCAGGATTTTTGGGATAAAGATGGTACATTCACAGCTGTGAATGACTACTCAAAGCCAAAATACTATGCCCTTGTTGAATTCCCATACCCATCAGGTAAGGGACTGCATGTTGGACATCCACGTCCATATACAGCACTTGATATTGTTGCAAGAAAACGCCGCTTAGAGGGTTACAATGTATTGTACCCAATGGGGTGGGATGCTTTTGGCCTGCCAACTGAAAATTATGCTATTAAGAACAATATTCACCCTGAAATTGTAACAAAAAGTAATGTTGAACGATTTAAGGGTCAGTTAAAAGCATTAGGTTTATCTTTTGACTGGAAGCGTGAAATTAATACAACCGACCCCAATTACTATAAGTGGACACAATGGATTTTTATTCAACTGTTCAAAAAAGGTTTGGCTTATAAAAAAGAAATGGCAGTTAACTGGTGCACCTCATGTAAGGTTGTTCTTGCAAATGAAGAGGTTGTAGGCGGAGTTTGTGAACGATGCAGCGGTGAGGTTGTCCGTAAAGTTAAATCTCAATGGATGCTTAAAATCACTGAATATGCTCAACGCTTAATTGACGATTTAGCTGATGTTGACTACATAGAAAGAGTTAAAACTTCACAAATCAACTGGATTGGACGCTCAACAGGTGCTGAGGTCGATTTTGAAACAACCGCCAGAGACAATCTTAAGGTTTATACAACACGTCCTGATACGCTTTTCGGTGCAACCTATATGGTTATCTCCCCAGAGCATCCAATGCTTGAAAAATGGGCTGATAAGTTATCCAATAACGATGAAATCCATGCTTATCAAGAAAAAGCAGCAAGGAAATCAGACTTTGAGCGTACTGAAATTGTTAAGGAAAAATCGGGTGTTGAACTAAACGGCGTTCGTGCTGTTAACCCTGTTAACGGAAAAGAAATACCAATTTTTATATCTGACTATGTTTTGATGACCTACGGTACAGGCGCAATTATGGCTGTTCCTGCTCACGATACTCGTGACTATGATTTCGCTAAGGTTTATAATCTGCCTATTATTGAAGTTGTCAAGGGCGGTAATATTGAGGTTGAAGCTTTCACTGACTGTGCAACAGGTGTAATGGTGAACAGCGGATTTCTTGATGGACTTTCAGTTGAGGATGCAAAAATTAAGATAAAAGAATGGCTTTCTGAAACAGGAAAAGGCACTCCAAAAGTGAACTTTAAGCTTCGCGACTGGGTATTTTCACGTCAAAGATATTGGGGCGAGCCTATACCAATCGTTAAGTGTGATAAATGTGGTTACGTTCCAATTCCAGAGAGCGAGTTGCCATTAAAACTTCCTGAGGTTGACAGCTATATGCCAACTGACAATGGTGAGAGTCCGCTTTCAACCTTGGAAAATTTCATTAATACAACTTGTCCATGCTGCGGTGGACCTGCAAAGCGTGAAACTGATACTATGCCGCAATGGGCAGGTTCATCATGGTACTTCATGCGTTATTGTGACCCTGACAATATGTCAGCACTTGCAGCTAAGGAAGCAATGGATTATTGGCTACCTGTTGACTGGTATAACGGCGGTATGGAGCATACAACTCTGCACTTGTTATACTCACGTTTTTGGCATAAATTCCTATATGATATTGGAGTTGTATCTGAAAAAGAGCCTTATGCAAAGAGAACCAGTCATGGTATGGTATTGGGTGAAAATGGCGAAAAGATGTCGAAATCTAGAGGCAATGTTGTTAATCCGGATGAAGTTATTGCTGAATACGGTGCGGACACAATGCGCCTATATGAAATGTTCATAGGCGATTTCGAAAAATCAGCTCCATGGAGCAGTACAAGCATTAAAGGCTGTAAGCGTTTCCTAGATAGAGTTTGGGCATTGCAGGACAATCTTCTTGATGGTGATGAATACCGTGACGAACTGAAAACCGCTATGCACAAAACAATTAAAAAGGTTACTGAAGACATTGAAGCTATGAAATTTAATACAGCAATTGCAACTATGATGGCTCTAATGAATGATATTACGGCAACTGGTTCAATTAACCGTAAGGAATATAAAGACCTTCTAATTATGCTTAATCCATTTGCTCCTCATATTACTGAAGAAATTTTTGAAGAACAAGGCTTCGGTGGATATATTCACGAGCAAAAATGGGTAACTTATGATAATGCGTTATGTGTTTCAGATACAATTGAAATAGTTGCACAGGTTAACGGTAAGGTCAAGACAAAGCTTGTTATTGCTGCGGCTTCTGAAAAGGATGAAGTCATTGCTGCTGCTAAGTCAGACGCTAAGTTAATTGAAGCAATTACAGGTAAAACTATTGTTAAAGAAGTCTATGTTCCAGGCAAATTGGTTAATTTTGTAGTGAAATAAAATAATTTTGAATAAAACACTTGACAGATACATTGTGTATATTGTATAATAAGTTGTGTTACATTAGTGTAAACCTCTGCCTGAGTGGCAAAGGGAGGGAATTATATGGCAGAAATTCGTGTTGGAAAAAACGAATCTTTAGAAACTGCTCTTAAGCGCTTTAAGAGGTCATGTGCTAAAGACGGCGTTATTGCTGAAGTTCGTAAAAGAGAACACTACGAAAAGCCTTCGGTAAAACGTAAGAAAAAATCCGAAGCTGCACGTAAACGTAAGTTCAAGTAATCTTGTTTATATGTGGTTTGGAACTTGAAAAGCAAGTTAAAGCGAGCAGCGTTATTTCTGCTCGCTTTTTCATTTTATTTTGATTTAATTAATAACTCTTAGAGAGGAAAAAATATCAATGCTGCTAAAGCCAACTATTGTGTTAAACTCGGTGCTTGAAATTACAACGGAATTGCTTGATAAAAATAACATTAAAGGCTTAATTCTTGATTTGGACAATACGCTTACTACTCATGGAAATCCAAGACCGGCAGACGGCGTACTTGACTGGATAGCGAAAATGAAAGCCAGTGGGGTTTCGCTGATAATAGTGTCAAACAACAAGCATGATAGGGTCAGACCATTTGCGGAGCTTTTAGGCTTAGAGTTTATTTCTAACGGGAAAAAGCCTTTATCTGTTGGCTTTAATAAAGCTCAAATTAAAATGAATATGCCATACGACAACATTGCAATAGTGGGCGACCAGCTCTTTACAGATATGCTTGGAGCAAACCTTAGACGAGTTAAAACTATTTTTGTATTTCCTTTTGAAGCAGAAAAGGGTATATTGTTCGGAATAAAAAGAATGATTGAAAGACCATTTTTGCCAAAAAGGGGATAGGGCTTAATATTTTTGATAAAATTAACTACCGACATTAATATAAGGGGAAGTTTAAATGAAAAAAAACATTTTAGTTATTCAGGGACCTAACTTAAATCTGACAGGCGAACGTGAAAAAGGAATTTACGGTTCTGAAACCTTTGATAGTATTAATAAAGAAATCATGGAATGCGCTGAAAGCTTAGGCTTTGTTTGTAAAATTTGTCAATCAAATCATGAGGGCGTAATAATTGATCAAATTCATGAGGCACGTCTTAATTGTGACGGAATTATCATAAATGCAGGGGCATATACTCATTATAGTTACGCGATTCGTGATGCAATTGCTTCAATAAAAATACCTTGCATTGAGGTACATATGAGTAATATTTATGGGCGTGAGGATTTTCGTTCAAAGTCAGTTATCGCACCTGTTTGTGCAGGGCACATTGCTGGCTTTGGGAAACATGGATATTTCCTTGCACTACATGGCTTAGTGGAGATGTTATAATTAATGACCAGAATTAAAAAGCTTACAGAATTGCTTCCTAAAGAAATTGATTGTTCTTTAATCACATCTGACATTAATCGAAGATATTTTACAGGGATGAAATCTTCGGCAGGTGTTGTTGCTGTTTTCAGAGATAAGGCGTATCTGATTATTGATTTCAGGTATTTTGAGAAAGCCTTAGCAACTGTTGACACTTGCGAAGTAATTCAACAAGCTAATTTAACAAATCAATTGAAGTCCTTGTGTGAAAAGCATAAGGCAAAAACCATAGCAGTTGAAACTCACACAATGACAATCCATGAGTTGGAATCATATAAAAAAACACTTTCAGCAATGGATTTTGATACTTCTGACCATCTGAGCGATTTAATAACAGGTTTAAGGGCAATTAAGGACAGCGAAGAATTAGAAAAAATTAAAGAAGCACAAAGAATTGCTGAAAAAGCTTTTGATAATGTATTAAATTATATCCAAGTTGGGAAAACTGAAAAGGAGATAGCTTTTATACTTGACAGCTTTATGCTGCAAAACGGGGCAGAAGCATTATCTTTTGACACAATTGCGCTTTTTGGTAAAAATACTTCATTACCGCACGGAGTTCCGTCAAATGAAAAGCTATGTAACGGAGAATTTATTTTAATGGATTTTGGCGCAGTTTATGAAGGGTATCACAGTGATATGACTAGGACTGTCTGCATAGGCGAGCCAAGCGATAAAATGCGTTCTGTCTATGATATAGTTTTGCAGGCTCAACATGCCGCATTGCAAGCTGCACACTCAGGAATTAAAGGACATGAACTTGATGAAATTGCCAGAAACGTAATTTTAAGTAATGGTTATGGCGAACAATTTGGGCATAGCTTAGGTCACGGCGTTGGTATGGAAATTCATGAATTTCCGAACGCTGCTCCAAAAAATCAGACGGCTTTTCAGGAAAATATGGTGGTGACAGTTGAGCCGGGAATTTATCTTCCTCAGGAATTTGGCGTTAGAATTGAGGATTTTGTCGTTATCAAAAATGTAGGCTGCGAAAATATGACAAAATCTTTGAAGAATTTGCTTTGTTTATAAAAAAATACTTGCAATATCTTGAATTTTAGAGTAAAATATATTTAAGTCATGTTGATGTAAATTTTATATCAATGCGTATTAAAGACAATTATTATGGAGGTTACTTATGATAACAGCAGGCGATTTTAGAAATGGTATGACATTTGAAATGGACGGAAACGTTCTTCAAATTGTTGAATTCCAACATGTTAAACCTGGTAAAGGTGCAGCTTTCGTTAGGACTAAGTATAGAAATGTAATCACAGGCGCTGTTCTTGAAAGAACATTCAACCCATCGGATAAATTCCCTACAGCTTTCGTTGAGAGAAAAGATATGCAATATCTCTATGCAGACGGCGACCTTTATTACTTTATGGATACAGAATCATATGAGCAGCTGCCTATTGACAAGCATAAGCTAGGCAATAGTTTTGCTTTTGTTAAAGAAAATATGGAAGTCAAGGTACTTTCATATAAGGGCAATGTTTATGGAGTTGAGCCTCCAAACTTTGTTGAGCTTGAAGTAACTGAAACAGATCCTGGCTTTAAAGGCGACACAGCTACAAACGCAACAAAGCCTGCTACACTTGAAACCGGTGCTGAAATTAAGGTTCCTTTGTTCATTGAACAGGGTGATAAGGTTAAAATTGATACACGTACAGGCGAATACATGGAACGTGCATAATTGCATATAATAATTATACAAAATACTTTATATAATTATTTATATTAAAAATTTAT
>OCTV010000476.1_pt1 | contig 15949 bp, 15 predicted proteins | sample 1539101 | NCBI WGS metagenome assembly OCTV01 (sample SAMEA3991422, study PRJEB22521) | metagenome | biome: anthropogenic terrestrial biome; feature: sewage plant; material: sludge | place: Sweden | collected 2012-09-26 | reverse complement strand
TGTATGTTCTCAATTTGTAGCCTATATGCTTCGTGAAAGCGGTATATATACCTTTGATAAAGACTTATTCTTAATTACACCAAACGATTTCAGGAGTATTCCCCAAGCCGAGCTTATTTTTGAGGGCAACCTAAAGGATTATTTCAGAAACGTTAATGAATTTGGCGTTCCACGGCTGCCCGTGCTTCAGCAAATTTAACTTATTGAAATTAGGGCAGACAGTAAAGTCTGCCCCTTTTTTGAATTTTGTGAAAGGAGATGAGCCGCCTTGACAAAGCTTTTTTATGCAAGCACAAAGAAACTTAAAAAGCGCTACAACATTAGGCTTTTTTTGATAAACATTCTGCCGATTACAATTGCACTTACTTTATTGCTCGTTGTCTGGCTTAACAAAAACCATGTTATGCCCATAGCTTATTATTATTGTATTTTTGTTATTCTGACTTGTACATCAGCTTACAGCTTTGTCACTGTTTTTATTGGCTCGCTCATTTCTACTAGACGTTTGAAATATAACAAGCTCCATACCTATGTTGAAATTCATAGCAAAAGCTTACTTGTCAGCAAATACTGTCAGAGCGTTTCCCGCAGTGGGAAAATGATTGTTTATAAAAAGCTTTGGGTGGTTAATCTGGCAAATATAACTGATATATACTATTATAAAAACAATATCGTTGTAATGGCCCCTACAAGACTTTTGTATGAACAGTCAGACTGGCTGACATACACTCATGACAAACGCGGTATCAAATTTGATAAGTGGTGGTATGACACAAATGGTGGAAAGCCGGTTAACGGAGTTAAAATCCGCGATATGTTTTCAAACCCAAAGCGTATTGCCCGAACAATTCAAAACGTTTCCGGGAAAATTCAGATTAACGACGCCGAGCGCAAAAAATTCCGTGAGCATATGCTTAGGATAGCCAGCAATAAAAAATGATTTCTGTTAAATTACACTTTTAATATTCATCTGCAATATATTCAAAGCACGAAAACAGCGTCTTTATATTAAAAGGAATTAATGCATATATTACAGGAGGAATCGGGTCCTCGTTTTTCATTTTAATGTTATACTTAGCTCCGAAAACATAGAGCTCCGCATTTTCAAAGCTTGTTTGACTGATTTCTATAATTTCAATCGGCTGCTGACGAATTGCGTTGCTTGTGTTTACATAAGAAACTGAAAGCCCATAAATTAAGCTGAACGACAAAAGACATATCGACAGCGTAAAAGCGAAAGCTCTTGCGCTTCTTTTTTTATTCCTGTTTTTTTTCATTTCTCTTTATTTTCATCATAAATCACGATGAAAATTCCTTTCCTTTAAGTAAGCTTTTATTTTAGCTTTTTGTCTTTATTTTTTCAAGTGCGCTGACAAGTGACTTTCCAATCAGTTCACCTGAATATTGTGCTTCATCAATGCTGTTTGCGTGTCCGCCTACCTCTATTAAAATAGAGCCTGTTGTTAAGTCCTGATTATATTTTCTATATGCAAAGAATATTGGCCTGGTAAGCCCCGGATAATCACTTTCCATTTCTTGCTGTAAAAGACTTGCGAAACGAAAATTCTGCATATAGTTTGGCATATTCAGTTTGCCGTTATCAGCACCTGAAATAATCATTACCTGTGCCGCATTCTTCCCATCAATTGAAACTGTCGGTGCAACTCTGCTTCCGTCATCCTTCTCAATTGCGTCACGGTGGACATCCAATACTATTTTAATTGATGGATATTGTGCCAGAATAGCTTTGACTGTAACAGCACTTCTATCATACGAGCCGTTATACGACGGATAATCATGTATAGTTTTATCGTGGATAACATTGATGCCTGCCGCTGAAAGCTGTTCCTGAATTTTATTGCCTACTGAAACCATATTTTTGCTTTCATCAGTTGTGCGGGAATTAAAGCTTGCGTCATAAAAATTACGCTCATATGGCTCATAGCTTTCCGTGGTGTGGGTATGCATAATCAGTACCTGAGGTTCACCGTTAAAATCAACTGTGAATTTTGGGGCAAGCTTTCCCTCAGCAATTAAATCTGTCGTCGCCACTGAAGTTGTATTCCTCACCTGTCCGCCCTTATCAAGGGCGAAAAACTGCGTTCCGTCTGATTTCATATACTGCATGACACTGATAGTTCCGCTATGAGTTTCAATTTTGTCAGGATAAGGCTTTGGCCCTGTTGAGGCATCAGTCTGCGGAACGACTACTTCCTCATTGTCCGACGAAGGTATTAAATCGCTTGCCATTCCTGTTGAAAGCATGTCAGTATCATCAAAGCTGTCATTAACAACCACATTTTCTGCCGCTTCAGTTGTTGCAGGCTTTTTTGTTTCAATTTTTTCACCTAATGTTATCCCTGCGGATATATTTGCAACCTTGCCTGCCAAAACTGTCATTGCCGGCATACTTTTAATCATTACAGAGGCAATAATCGGTGAGCCTAAAATCACCGCAAAACAAATGAGGATTTTCTTAATCTTTTTTTTGTAAGTTCGTCGCATAAATACCACCTCCTAAATAAAATAATATGTTATTTAAGGTGGATTTATAACTGTAAGGGAATTATATTGCAGGACATCAGTGCTTTTTTGAATGAGGCTTTTTGCGTTGACGGTTAGTTTGGTCATTTTTCATACTTCGTATGCAGTCGGGCTAACCATTAAGCTCGGCTTTTATTTTTATGCTAATGCTGTGAAATCTTCTATGCTCATGTCCGGCAAAAAGGCTTTGTTGATTGAAAATGCAACAAGCTTTGCTGTACGTTCAATGAGCTTGTCAATATCCCTTGGCGTAACCATCATATTAGGGAGGCTTTTGTCAACCTCTTTGCCTGTAATGCTTTGTACAATTGTATGCATATCCACAACGGTCGGTACTCCTATCGCAATAACAGGTGAACCTAAGGAACGTTTGGAAAGCTCCTTTCTGCTGTTTTGTACGCCTGAACCTGGGGATATCCCTGTATCTGTGAGCTGAATTGTACAGCCCAAACGCTTTATATCAGAACAGGCAAGAGCATCAATTACAACCACAACCGCTGGCTTTGTTTTATCACATATGGCTTTCGCTATTTCTGCGACTTCAATACCTGTTTGCCCTAAAACGCCTGGGGCAATTGCAGATATTGACCTAAGACCTGAAAGTTCATGCCCCTCGGGCAATTCCTGTGAAAGGTGACGGGTAGCAAGAACCTGTGAGATAACCTTTGGTCCCAAGGCGTCCGGTGTGATGTCGTTATTTCCTAAGCCAATTACCATAACGTCTCCGCTTTGCGGTGCAAGCTTAACGATTTCTGCGGCAATGCAGTCAACCATTCCCTCAAATTCATCAGGGTGTGCGGAAAGTCTGTCCGTTTCAATAGTAAGATACTTTCCCTTGCCTTTTCCGATTTGTTCGCCTGCCTGATCTGTTTCAACAATTACCTCTGTGATGTCACAGCCGACGCCGTCTCTGACATTTTGTGTTATGCCTTCTAGTTTTGCTGCTTGGGGATTAATGCTCTCAACTGCTAAATCTGTACGAATACTCATAAATAATGCTCCTTTTTGTTTATAATCACTAAACTATGCTCGTTTTATGCCGAAAAATTTTATACCGCAAATGCTTGATATTTCCCTTATAAGATGTTAAAATAACTATTAGACTTCTGTAATTGTGGGTAAATCTACATTACAACGTTTACCACAAATATTTTATCCAGAAAATTTGGTTTTATCACACTTATTTTACGTGATATTCCATATAACTACTTTGAGGGAGGTGTCTAAACAATGCCTAACATTAAATCTGCTAAGAAGAGAGTTAAGGTTAACAAGATTAAGGCTGCTAGCAACAAATCTACAAAAACCAATCTTAAGACTGTTTTAAAAAAGGCTGATGCTGCTGTTTCAACAGGTGCTGCTGATAAGGAAGCTGCTATCACTCTTGCAATTAAGAAGGTTGACCAAGCTGCTGCTAAGGGCTTAATGCACAAAAACTGTGCAGCTAGAAAGAAATCACAGCTTGCTATTAAGCTAAATGCTGCAAAAGCTTAGTTTTTTAAATGCTGACTAGGACGTACAAGCTTGTATGTCCTTTTTTGTTTTTATAGGGGCTTTGCCCTTTTTGAAGATATAACAGCCGTGCGGAAAAGTTTACCAAATACCAGTGATATTTATATGCTCTTGCATTTTTAAAAAATTCATGTATAATATAGTATAACAATCAGATAAAAGGAAGTGTTATCTATGGAATATGAGGAAGTCAGAAAAGAAACTTTGAAATCAGCTGTACCTGTTGTGGGTGCATTGTTTTTGGTAGTTGCTTCAGTTGCTTATATTATTTATCGCACAATGTCAAATCGTGCTTATAACGAAAAATGGAAAGACTATGATGAGTGCGGATTATCTTAATTGAAATAAAAGAAGGGACTACTTTTTTAGTAGTCCCTGTTTTTTTATATTCATAATATTTTTTATGAGCTTTGAAATAGTCTTTTAGTCTTTTCTGTTTTTATAAAGTTTAATATAGTCACATATAAGTAATATCAATCGTATTCCTGAACCAACCAATGCCCCCAGTATTGATGCAAAGGCTCCGCTTGATATAGGGCTCATCGTTAAAAGCAATATTGCTGTTATCAGCACAAGAAGAACAGAGTATACAGTACCTAACTGCCAGTGATAATGCCTCCCTTCGAATATAGAATAATCCCATCTTTTGATTCCGAGTTCACTGAGAAATTTTATTAATACCGGTAAATAATAGCCAATTACAATCATAACTAAAAACATTATGACTAATTCAATCGGTGTCCGTTCCATATGATGCTTCTGCCTCCTTATTTATGTATTAATACATTATATATAGTATACTTAATTATTTTTTATCCAATTAAGTATATATTTTCCGCCCTCGGTTAAGTCAGCATCTTTCCAGCCGCCGTTTGGTGAAGAATTAGGCTTTAAGCACGCCGACGTTTCATTTTTATCGCTTAAGCTCCAATTTATATAGCTGATTTTGTTTTTATCTAAAAGCTTTAGCCAGTTTTCAGTTTCTGTTAAATTATTCCCGCCTGTTCCGCTTGCATCACAGGTGCCAAATTCAGATACAAATACAGGCAAGCCCTTGTCAACGTAGGAAGTAAGTCTGTCTCTAAGCCATTGAGTGTGTGTTGCCGCATAGAAATGCAAAGCATACACCGTGTTTTTATCGGAAAGTCTGTTTGCGGCTGCTTTATCAATGTCCTGGCTCCATGTCGGTGTACCTGCAATTAATATTGCATTGTCGTCAAGCTTTCTGATTTCAGCTGTCACAGCCTCGCAATATGGTTTTATGTCATTATCCCATGTTACATCTTTCCCGTTTGGTTCGTTACAAAGCTCATATATAATATTAGGTGTTTTGTTATAGTCTGCGGCAATCTTTTTGAAAAACTCTATTGCATCAGCCTTGTGCGTATTTGGGTTCTTGTCAGAAAGTATATGCCAGTCAACAATCACATATAACCCTAAATCAACGCAATTATCAATTCCAGAACGAACTTCTTTTTCAAGCTTGGTCTTATCATTCATATACCCGCCCTCTTCAACATACATTGCAAGGCGTATGCAGTTAACGCCCCAATCATCACGGAGAGATTGAAAGCTGCTTTTATTTACATATTGAGGATACCATTGCAGTCCGTGGGTTGACATTCCCTTAAGCTGAAATACATCCCCATTTTTGTCAATGATATTTGTACCTTTGATGGAAAGCTGTCCGTGTACAGCAACAGGCGTTCCACTGGGAGTTTGTGTCGGGGTAGTGTCCTGTGATACAGTTGTATCGGCTGTTGTTTCAGAAATTGAACTATCGTCAGAATTTTCATTTCTTGTGGTTACATTTGAATCCTCGTCGGCTTCTGAGGAAGAGCCCTCTTGAGTTAAAGCTGTAGCCGAGGTTGGAAAAACATTCTCTTTTGATTGATTCATAACAGGTACTATTAGAAATGTGCAGATAGTAACCACTAATAATAATGATGCAACAATTTTCTTATTCATTTTTATGACCATCCTTATTTGATATTGGGACGACGATTTGAAAGATTTATATTTCAGGCCGTCTTATTCCTTATATATGCTGTCAGGGATTTTTGCTAATACTATTATAATGTATATTTCGAAAATAGTAAACATTATATCCCAATATTTTAATACAAATGCTTGAAAAAGCCGCTTGCAGAGCGCTGTTTTCCGCAAAAATTGAATTTTTGGCGATTGTGATAATTTCATTCTATATATTGCATTATAAATATATAACTTGCACAAATATATACATATTTATAACAATTCTGTACAGGCTTTTTCTAGTCAAATGATTCCAATTTTCACACAATATTCATTTTCAAGCTTTTGGCGTGCTTTTTGCAAGTTGATTTTAGCTATTTGCATAAAGATATACATTTGCGACATTGTCATATTTGACATAAAATAGGCATAAGGGAGGGGTTTTAGGCAGTTTTGGGATTTTATGGATATCAATATTTAGTAATAGTGCACAAAAAGTAATGCATTTTGTGGATTGACAAACACATTTTTGAGGATTATAATAGCTACAAATCGGTAACAAATTGTTACTCAATTAAATCCCATGCCTTTTGGCATTAATCAAGGGTAATAAAAATGCTTCCTTGAACCTTGATTATCTAAATCGATTATGAGCTATGCATACCCCTTAAGCTCATAGAAAAAAGGAGAGAATATATGAATACCCAAAGTGCATTGTCAGTATTAAGAAGTACAATGAAAAAGCAATGGATATTAGCAAGCTTTTTTGCAGTGGTTACTTTCTTAGTAGTGGTACTGATGACAGGTGTTACAATGTTCACGAATCGTGTTTACATTACAGACGGTCAAGACGTTAAATGTATACTAACAGCAGAAGAAGATATCAATAAAATATTAAGCGATAACGGATACACAATCGGCAAAGACGATCTGATTGATTTTAAAGGATTTGAAAACAACACAGGAAATGTTAATATCGCTCGCGCATTCAATGTTAAGCTAACCGCAGACGGAAAAACTATTGATGTTCCGATTGCAAGAGGAACTGTCGCTGACGTTTTAACAAAGGCAGCCGTTAGTGTTTCTGACGTCGACCTTATGAATATCGGCTTGACAGAGGCAGTAGCCCCAACTACAAGCATTGTCATTCAGCGTGTTACTTATAATGAAGTGACTTCTGAATCGGCAATTCCATTTCAAACAACAACTACAACTTCAGCAAAGAAGTTAAAAGGCACAGAAACTGTGACAACCCAAGGTCAGGACGGTGTTCTTTCAACTGTTACAAAGAACACATATATTGACGGGGTATTAAGCACATCTGCTGTTTTAAGCCAGACAACAATTAAAGAACCTGTTACAAAGGTCGTTACGGTCGGCACTGCTTATCGTTCAACTGTTTCTCAAATTGCCCCTGCAAGCTTTGCTCTTACCGGTGATGGAGTTCCTGTTAGTTATTCAAAGGTTTTGACAGGCAAATCTGCGGCTTATTCCGCAGGCCCAGGTGCTAGAACTGCAAGCGGCAGACCGGCAGCAGTCGGGAACGTTGCTGTTGACCCTAAAATCATCCCTTATGGCACAAAGCTTTATATCACATCAACCGACGGCAAGCACGTTTATGGCTATGCTGTTGCCTCTGATACAGGCGGAGCTTTGAGAAGCGGAAGAATTATAGTTGACTTATTTATGGCAACCACCGCTGAATGTAACAAATGGGGTATCCAACAAATAAATATTTACGTTCTTAATTAACGTTTATATCAAAAACAGCCACTCTCTAATCTGCATAGAGGGTGGCTGTTTTTTTGTTATTATAAAAAGGCTTGCATCAAGAAAGCAAGCCTTTTTAATATTATTTCAATAGCCACAACTCATTAGCATATTCAGTAACCGTTCTGTCACTTGAGAATTTCCCTGAATTTGCAATGTTCATCCAGCATTTTTTAGCGAACGCTCTCCTGTCCTTATAATCATTGTTCACACGGATTTTTGCATCAACATAGCTTTCAAAATCCTTTAATATGAAATAATTATCAGGCTTGTGCCAGCTGAATCCGTCAATCAAGGACTTGAATAGGTCATAGAACATTCCCGTATCGCCATCATTGAACGTTCCGTCAACAAGTGTGCTTATCACTCGGTTGATTCTTCCGTTCTTCATAAAGATTTCCTTTGACTTGTAAACGGACTTTATTGCTTCAATTTCCTCAACAGCTGCACCGAAAATGTATTCATTCTGTGCTCCTGCCTCCTTGACGATTTCAACATTTGCACCGTCAAGTGTTCCAAGAGTTACCGCACCGTTAAGCATGAATTTCATGTTGCCAGTACCTGAAGCCTCTAAGCCGGCAGTAGAGATTTGTTCTGAAACGTCAGCCGCAGGGATTAGCTTTTCAGCGTAGGATACATTATAGTTTTGAACGAATATTACAGTAAGCTTATCCTTTGTCGCAGGGTCATTGTTGACAAGCTTTGCTACTTCATTGATATACTTGATTATTCCCTTTGCACGGCGATATGCGGGAGCTGCCTTTGCGCCGAAAATAAATACTGTCGGCTGGTAGTTAGGAAGCTTCCCCTCCTTGATTTGGAAGTACAGGTCAACAATTGAAAAGGCATTCAAAAGCTGTCTTTTATATTCATGCAATCTCTTAACCTGAACGTCAAAGATGAAGTCAGGGTTAAGTTTTATACCCTCTTGCTTTTCGATGAAGTCAACGAGCTTCTGCTTTTTTGTATACTTAACTTTGTTGAAAGAATCCATTGTGTTTCCGTCATCAGCAAACCACTCTAACCCCTTTAGCTTTGAAAGGTCAGTAATCCATTCGTCGCCCTTTAGCTTTTCAGAAATCAATGCAGAAAGCTCCTCATTGCACAAACCAAGCCAGCGCCTTTGAGTAATACCGTTTGTTTTGTTCTGGAAACGCTCAGGGAAAATTTCATACCATTCCTTTAGGACATCTTTCTTTAGGATTTCGGTATGCAATTCAGCAACGCCGTTTGTATGGCTTGTTGAGTATATTGCCATTCTTGCCATGTGAATTCTGTCACCGTCAATAATAGCCTTTTGAGCAATTTGCTCCTTAGTTTGCCCTATGCTGACAAGATATTTCTTCAGGCTGTCGTCAATCAAGCCGATAATTTCATAAATTGTTGGAATAACACTACGAAAGAGGCTGATATCCCACTTTTCCAAGGCCTCGCCAAGGACGGTGTGGTTTGTGTAATTAAAGGTTTCGGTTGCAATCTTCATAGCGTCAGCGAACGCCATCCCCTCTTTAAACATCAAAAGTCTGATTAATTCGGGGATTGCAACTGTTGGGTGTGTATCGTTCAATTGAATAGCATACATTTTTGAAAATTGTGAAAAGTCATTGCCGAACTTTTTCTTGTATCTTTTAATAATGTCCTGTAATGATGCACTTGAAAAGAAGTACTGCTGTTTTAGGCGGAGCTTCCTCCCCTTTTCGTAATTATCATTTGGATATAGGACATTTGTGATAGCTTCAGCCATTATTTCATCTTCTGATGATTTAACATATTCCTGACAGTCAAAATCATTGAAATTAAATTCATTTATAGCCTCTGACTGCCATAGCCTTAAAGTATTAATTGATTTTCTGTTATAACCGATAATCGGCGTATCATAAGGGACAGCCAAAACAGACTGGTCAGCAAAATCAACACGGACTGTATCATTGTCACAGCGGATACCCCAAGCGTCAAGACCATGCTCAAGCCACTTGTCAGCCTCCTCACGTTGGAAGCCCTCCTTTATGGTTTGTTTAAACAAGCCGTAACGATAGCGAATACCATAGCCATTCAGCGGGATATCACAGGCAGCGGCAGAATCCAGAAAGCAAGCCGCAAGACGTCCGAGACCACCGTTCCCTAAAGCCGCATCCTCAATTTCCTCCAAAGAATTTATATCCACGCCATTTTCGGCAAGCAATTCCTTTGCTTCGTTTAAAAGACCTGCACAATAGAGATTATTGTAAACAGCACGTCCCATTAAGAACTCCGCAGATAGGTAATAAGCACGCCTCTTACTATTGTGACGTTCCTCACTTTCATCCCATTCCGGCATAATATCGCCCATCACAGAACGGGAAATTGCGTTGTGAAGTTGGTGAACGTTTGCATTTTTCAAGCTAACCTTATATGAAGTTTTTAGGTTTTCTTCAATTTGGGTTAAAAATTCTTTTTTGTCTAACATGAGATTTCCTCCATTTTTATATTGTCAATAATACTAAATGTTGTATTATCAATGTTTTATCCTATAAGTATATGCAATAATCTTTTCCAATTTAAGTATCATGTATATAATAGCAGAAAACATACTGTTTTTCAAGGGAATAGCGTAATTTTGGAGTGAGAATTAATATGCACTTGTGTCATTTCGTATATTCTAACATATAAATGCATATAGCACTAGAAAAATGTGTTTTTCTATGGTAAAATGTTTTTATTATTTTATTTGCAGGTGATATTAATGGAAATTTTGTTATATGTTGCGCTTATTATACTCGGAGTATTGTCTATTTGCTTGGCAATTGCTTTCATAAGGGCTATTTTTATTAAAAAGGAACGAGTAGACGGTTCTCCTTATGATGCTGATAGGGAGGGAATAGATGCATCCCTCCATGCACAAAACTTATCTAAAATGCTTCAAGTCCCTTGTGTAAGCATTCGGGGGAGCAAGGACTTGTCAAAAATTTATGATTTCCATAAGCGATTGGAGGAACTTTATCCTCAAATTCATTCTAAGCTTGAAAAAGTAGATATAGACGGAGCGTTATTGTTTAAGTGGAAAGGTCTGCACTCTGACAAAAAGCCTATACTGCTTATGTCACATCAGGACGTCGTTGAGGCTTCGGGGGAATGGAAATATCCGCCCTTTAGCGGGACTATCGCTGACGGGAGAATATGGGGGCGGGGTGCTGTTGACACAAAAGGAGCTTTGTGCGCAATTTTAGAGAGTGTTGAGCACTTATTGCGTGAGAACTTTACACCATATTGCGACGTTTATGTTGCTTCCTCAAACAATGAAGAAATCACAGGTGACGGTGCAATCAAAACCGTCGAGTATTTATACGAAAAAGGAATTACACTTGACCTTGTCATGGACGAGGGCGGAAATGTCATGGCAGGCTCTCACAAGGACGATGCCTCCTCGGCAATGGTAGGTATTTTTGAAAAAGGGCGTGCAAACGTTAAATTCATTGCACACTCAAACGGAGGACACGCAAGTATACCTTTTCGTCACAACCCTTTTGCAAGGCTAGCTAAATTAATTGACAGACTTGAGGAGCATCCGCCGTTTAAAAAGAAAATTACAGCTCCTATTCGGCATATGTACAAAGCTATGGTGCCTTATATGAAATTCCACTACCGTTTTTTCTTCGGGAATATGTGGCTGTTTTCACCAATTCTGCCTTATTTTATGGCAAAGCGAGGCGGACAGCTGAATGCTCAGATAACAACTACCTGCGTTTTCACTCAAGCCGAGGGCAGTCACGGGGCAAATGTCATCCCCGAAACTGCAAGTGTAACTGCCAATATGCGTTTCATGCTGCATGAGGGGTTGGAAAAATCTTTACACAAGGTTTTGAAGCTTGCTAGAAAGTATGACATTTGGATGGAAATGATTTCGGGATTTGACATTCCGCCTGTTGCTGATATGAATACCTATGCTTACAGGCACGTTACAAGGCAGATTACAAAGACATTCGGGAATATCCCTATTGTACCTTATGTTATGCTTGCGGGTACAGATGCAAGGCATTACACTAAGATTTGCGACTGTGTTTTACGCTTTGTACCGTTAATAATGACTGACAATCAAATGAAATCGGCACACGCTATTAATGAGAATTTGTTTGTTTCTTCGCTGGCACGCGGGGTTAATTATTATGTGGATTTTATTAAGTCGTATGGGTTTGATTCGCATAAGTGATTTTTATTTGCAGGGGCTTTGCCCCTGTTTTATTTTTTATGGGATTATAAATTATGTTTGAATTCAGTTTATTTTCACTTGTAATATTGGTTTTTTCTCTTGCCATTCATTTACTGGCAGTATATTCACTTCTGTTTTATACGGGAATTGTAGTCTTTTGTGACTTTAACTACTGTTCCTGACAAAAGCAGTATTCCAATTAAGTTAGGGATAGCCATCAGACCATTTAGGGTGTCAGAAATTCCCCACACAAGTTTCAGCTCTGTTGTTGCGCCAACGACAATCATTACCGCAAAGGTCAGCTTATAGATAATTACGGATTTTTCTCCGAAAAGGTACTCCATTGCTTTTGCGCCGTATATTGACCAACCAAGCAATGTTGCAAATGCAAAGAGCATTACACTTATTGAAACGAATATGCCTGCGTAATTGCCAAAACCGCTTGAAAAAGCTGAAATTACCAACGGTGCTCCGTCAAGGATTTGACCATTAACATCAGCTTTGCCTAATGCTCCTGTTGTAAGTACTGCAAGGGCTGTCAGCGTACAGCAAACTATCGTGTCCACAAACACTTCAAAAATCGCCCACATGCCCTGTTTGACCGGTTCTTTGATATCCGATGCCGTGTGAACCATTACAGAGCTTCCTAGCCCCGCCTCGTTTGAAAATACGCCGCGTCTGAATCCTACGCTTAAAGCTTGCTTTACAATTGCCCCGGAAATCCCTCCTGTTACGGAATTTAAACCAAATGCTCCTGCGAAAATCCCTTTGAAAGTTGATGGGAGCTGCCTGTAATTTAATACAATTATTAATATTGCGCCTAAAATATACGCTAAGGATACAAACGGGATGATTTTTTCTGTAACCTTACCTACCCTTTTAACTCCGCCTATAATTATTATTCCGACGAGCACTGCTGTAATTATTCCTGTAACAAGCGGTTTTAGCTTGAATGTTGAATTCAGTGCGGTGGAAATTGAATTGACCTGTGCCATATTCCCAATCCCAAAGCTTGCGAGGACGCAAAAGCCTGCATATACTACCCCAAGCCACTTCGAATGTAAACCACGTTCGATATAAACCATAGGACCGCCAACCCATTCACCCTTTGTGTTCTTATACCGATAGTATATTCCAAGCACATTTTCACTGAAAACAGTCATCATTCCGAACAAAGCTGATATCCACATCCAAAAAATCGCACCAGGTCCTCCCAGAGTTAGGGCTGTTGCAACGCCTGCAATGTTCCCTGTGCCCATGGTTGCTGCAAGGGCTGTGGATAACGCCTGAAATTGCGTTATCGCTTTTTTGTCGGTCGTCCTTGTAACCTCTTTGTTTTTAAAAATCGAAACAATGGTTTCCTTGAAAATATGCTTTATTTTTGCTATCTGAAAAAAACCTGTTCGTATTGAGAAATATAGTCCTGTGCCAATAATCAGGAACAGCATTGCATCTCCCCAGACAATTCCGCTTAATACTTCATTCAGCTTTTCTATTGTTTCCATAGCTTCTCCTTTATAATTTTAAAATGATTAATATTTTTTAGCTTACCCCTTATTTTCCAATAGATTTTATGATATAATATAGTATTGCAAACTATTCCAAAAGAGGTGTTGCTGTTGAAAAAATACTATGCGGATAAAACGTGCCTTAATGTACTTAGAGTGTTGGCACTAATCGTTACTGGGAGTTTAATTATTTTGGATTATTACTTTTTGTATTTTATTCCTATACTTATGTGGTCTTTGATTGGACTATTCGGTCTTGCTTACTTATTAATCGGGATTATTTGGCTGCCGCTTTATTTTGCCAGAGCCAGCTATATTGTTTCATCGCAGGAAGTAATTCGTAATACGGGTTTTTTCTTTAGAATAAGGCAAACAATGAAAGTCAGCGCAATTCAGTATGTTACGCTTATAATTACACCATTTTCTTCTGTTACAGGATTTAATTTTGTTATCATTAATGCGCTTGGCGGTAATTTGTTATTATTTTATCTTTCAAAAACAGATGCGGAAGAAATCGTCAGGAATCTTACTGCAACAATTAACATTCGCAAAAAATAGTTGTTAGGCTGCATTTTAAAATAAATTGTATCCTTTTTGGTACACAACAGAAAGGCACGGTCTTAAGAATGAAGCATCAGCACCCAATTAAGATACTCAAGCTAATGTCAAAGAACTTTTGGCTGTTGCTAATCCCCCTTATCAGAGGTTTAATTTACTTGCGAGGTGATGTATATGCCTGGGTACGAGGGGCATATGTAGACATACTTGTTATTCTTGTAATTGCAGGTTCAGCTTATCTTCGCTGGTATTTCACATGGTATGAGGTTAAAGGCACCTCTATTGTCATTAAGAAAGGCATCATTGCCAAAGCACGTTTTACTGTTCCATTTACGTCAATATGTGCAATATCAGCAGAACGGAAATTTTTATTTCGGCCAGTAAAGGCAGTAAACCTTTACTTGGATACAAATTCAGGAACACTGCAAAGCGCCGATGTTCAAATTACCGTTCGCCTTAAAGACTATGAAGCCCTGTTTAAAATTATCTCAAAGCGAAAGGAATCCAGCGGAGTTAAAACGTCTTATCGGCCAAGTCAGACTAATCTCGTACTATTTTCTTTCCTTTTTTCTTCAACATTGTCAGGTGTGGTTTTTCTTGCCACACTTTTAATACAATCAAGTAAGATTGTATGGCACTCTTTGGAGCAAACGCTTTTTACTGCCGTCACCGACGTATCGCGAAAGCTTGCTTTAGGGCTTCCACCTTTGGCAATAGGAATATCTCTTGTAATTTCTGCGGGTTGGATTTTTTCTTTCGTTAGCAGTCTTTTACGCTATTTAGGATTTAAAATTGAGCGTGTCAATAAAATTATTAATATTCATACAGGCTTTTTCACAAGGAGGCACTACTATATTAATTCTGATAAAATAAACTATGCTGATTTACGCCAAAACCTCCTTACCAAGCTATTTTCAATTATGTCAGTCCATGTCAACTGCTCCGGCTATGGGAAAGCAAAGAATGAGATACCTGTTTTTGTTCCTATTACTACAAAAAACCAGGTTTACAGCTCATTACAGCTTTTACTTCCCAATATGTCTGTTATCAGTGGAGGGATTAAGCCACGCTGGAATTATTTCTTCCGATTTATTTGGGTGCCGTTTTTCTCCATGCTTGGTATTCCTGTTGCTTCATTCATACTAAATAGGATTTTCCCACTATGGAATAGTATGATTTTATTTGTTGCTGTTATGAGTGAAATTCCAATAATCTGGCTGTTGATTGCAAAATTCACTCACTTTTTCACGACACGAATATCCTATTCTGATAAAAGCTTATGTCTTCAATATTCATTCGGGTATGCTTTTCATACTATACTTATACCTAAAAACAAGATTTCAAAGATTACAGTAAAACAAAGTATTACTCAAACTCCCGCAAAGAGCTGTGATGTAAGAGTTTATTCAAACAGTGAATTCACAAAATGTCATAGAGTAATATGTATGCCTATCGATGATGTTCTAAAGCTTTTGAAAGAATCTGGTCTGTCCTCAACTGAAATTGAATGTTTTAGAAAATAATAGCATTTTTTAAAAATATTCAATTCTTCTTGGGTTAATAAAAACAAGCAGTAAATACATGAATCAGTATTTACTGCTTATAATATTAGTGATGATTGATACTTTGATTGCAATAATTATAGATTAATTGTACATTTTGAATAATAATTATTTTTATTGTATAATTGCATTGACATAACTCAAAATATGTTATATAATAAATAGCGTCGCAATCGAAGCTTTTGTACATGGCGGCATAGCTCAGTTGGCTAGAGCGCTCGGTTCATACCCGAATGGTCGTAGGTTCAAATCCCACTGCCGCTACCATATCCGGCCCGTTGGTCAAGAGGTTAAGACGCTGCCCTTTCACGGCGGACTCATGGGTTCAATTCCCG
>OCTV010000475.1_pt1 | contig 15987 bp, 15 predicted proteins | sample 1539101 | NCBI WGS metagenome assembly OCTV01 (sample SAMEA3991422, study PRJEB22521) | metagenome | biome: anthropogenic terrestrial biome; feature: sewage plant; material: sludge | place: Sweden | collected 2012-09-26 | reverse complement strand
CTACAAACGCGCTACGTTGCCCATCCACGACCACCGGGGCAATATTATCAGCATGGTAGGCCGGGCCATCGGCGAACAGGAAAAGGGAGACAAGTATCTGAACGGGCGCAACGTGCCCGGCGTATACGAAAAAGGAAAATACCTGTTCAACCTGGCCAGGTCAGATAAATCGATTCGATCCACGGGCGAAATCTGGATAATAGAGGGCTATGCTGATAGCATGGCCCTCACCCAGATGGGCAAACCGAACAACATAGCGCTGTGCGGTACCGCACTCACCGACGAACACCTACGCACCATGAAAGGCTACAACGGAACGCGCCCGCTCCGTTTTATGCTGGCCCTTGACGCGCAAATAACACCCGGGGAAAAATCGTACAGGCCCGAAGTAGAAAAAGCCGTTTGGAAGGCCGTAAGCGCCCTGCTACCGATAGGGGAGGTTCGAATCGTCACCTTTCCAAACGGCTGCAAGGATGCCGGGGAAATGATCGAGCGCGGCCTACGCTTCGACCTTATCAAAACCGAAGATGCGATAGAAATGTACATTCGTCTGCATTGCGCGAAAGAGTGGCGCGAAAACGCCAGCCCGGTACAAAAAGCCGAAATGCAGGACTATGTAGCCGGGCTTATCGCGCAAGTAGGCAAAGACAACGCCAGGGATATCTATATCAATACCCTAAGCGGCAACCTGGAAATCACGCCGCGCCGGCTGGAAGAGCTGGTAAAAAAATTCCGCTCCCAAAAGGAAACCGAAGAAACGAACAAAAAGGCCAGCGAGTATACCTATATCAAGGTGCTCGACGATTACCTGGAACGGCAAATAAAACCCGACCTGAACAGCGACGGCATGACCGTAGTTTATGTCCGCCGCGCCGTGGCGGAACTAATCAGGGAGAAAGGAACATCGTTTGTAAAAGATATTCCTAGATTTACAAATTGGATAACTGAACCTTCACATACAGAATACCGGAGGGTTATACAACACTTATACGAAGAGCAGAAGTTTATGTTCTTCAACCGGTACCAGCCGCTACCGTACAAGCCAAAGGAATTTACACTGCCGCCAGGATTCACCGGCGACCCCGCCGCGTTCGACTACGAACAAATCCCGGAAATACAGAACAGCGCCCGGTTTATGAAACACATATTCGGGCACCAGGAATACAAAAACCAATTTCTGTCCATTGGGTGGGATTGGCTGGCACTGTGCTACCTGTCGCCAAAACAACGCCTGCCAGCCCTGGCCCTCGTCAGCACCGAAGAAGGTACCGGTAAAAGCACCTTTATAAACCTCATGCTCAAACTTTTCGGCCAGAACGCCACCAAAACAGACGCCTCCCGTATCGGGGCCAACTTCAATTCCCTTATGAGCGGCCGCGTGTTCATCGGGGTGGAGGAAACGAAGGACGAAAAAGGCCAGATCGAAAACAAGCTAAAGGACCTGATAACCGGGTATGAAATGGTAGTAGAGCGCAAACACCGGGACAGTGAGGTAGAGGAATCGTTTTGCAAGTTCTGTTTTGCCTCAAACCACGAGGATAGTTTTATGAAAGTGGGGAGCACCACCACCCGTTTTTTTGTGATGCGGGTAAACGCCATCGCCCAAAAAGACCCCAATTTTGAGGACAAACTATACAGGGAGATACCGTACCTTATGTACTTCCTGCAAAAACGCGGGGTGCTGTACAACAACGGAAAACCAAAAGACCGGCTATTTTTTGAGCCGGCGGACTATGAAAACGAGGCCTTGATAAAGTTGCGCCAGGCCTCGAAAGACGTTGTGCAACAGAATATGGAAGAGCTGCTAAACATGCTCTTTCTCCGCTGCGAACTGCCGGCGCCATTCGTCCGACTGACAAGCGAATATCTTAAAGTAATCATGCAGGCGTACGGCGGGAAGTTGTACGAGGCAAAAACCCCGAACTACTTCCAAAAGGTAGCCGTCGGGGATATGCGTTGCATCTACCGCGACAAACCAACATCATTTGTGCTCACCGAACTCAGCGGCATCCACAACGCCGCGTGGATCACCGCCAACACCTGGGAATACACCGCCATCCGCACCCGTGGCCGGTTCATAGAGTTTCCCATCTGGAAATTTTGCACCCCTTCCGAAGTAGTAGAGAACTACCCGCCAAACCGGATATCCGAACTGCAAACCGCGTTCGGAGATAATGCCGAATACCTGGAAACCACCTACGGCGCCGCGCCGCTGGAATGGCTGGAAGGGCTGAAACTGAAACTTAATTTGTTCACCGCTGAACCTACGGTAGTAGGGGAGGACTTACCTTTTTAATTATGGATCATCTTAAAGAAATTATCGGAATTTACCAATCAGTTTTAGAAAATTTTACAAACCTAACGGAGTACGAATCATTACAAATAGCCGTCCAAATTCACAGAAATATAACAATAGCCAAAGGCCTTGGAATAAATACCCCTGGACCTGCATTTTTAGAAAAAATAGCAATGGAATTAGGGGCAGATCAATACAACCTAACAATAAAAAACGCATTATTAGGAATATCATCAGAAATTTATAATTCAAACAAATAACAATATGAACTACGCCGTATCCGACTACCTTGACACCATCACCCGCGAACTACAAAAACGCGCCACGACTTACCCTAAAATCATCGCAAAAAAAATAAAACAGGGCGTTGATCAGGAGGAAGTAAACGCAATTATTAACCAACTGGCAATACAAGTAAGCCGACTAGAAGCCATAAATTATATAATAAAAAACGATATAGATACAATAGACAAACCGAGCGCGGCGGTTTATGTCGATGAGTTAATGAGGGAGCTAAAAATGAGAGATAAATATTACCCGCGCCTCATCTACTTTAAAAGAATAACCCCAGAAGCCGCCAAATATGAAAGATTAATTTGGGCAGAGTTAACCAATTTTTTCTACGAAAAATATCTAAAATAATGTTTACCATCCTAACCCGCACCTCCAACCGCCCGGCATTCTTCGCCGAATGCCGGCGCAGCATCCGCGCACAGACGCTGCCGGCGTCCTGGATCGTCAGCCGCGACAATTCGAAAGACACCTATATGTACGACGACCCGGCGCCGGATGTGGTCGTAGAAATGAACCAGGAAGCCGGACGCGGGCATAACCTGTATTTCAACACCATGCGCCGGTATGTCGCCAGCTCGGCGCCCTGGCTCATCCACCTGGATGACGACGACATGTTTAGCCACCCGGAAGCGCTTGCCCGCATTTCGGAACATATAACAACCGAAAACGACCTAATTTTGTGGCGGGTGAAGATGCCAGGCCGCATCATTCCGGAGCGCGTAGGCGAGCCGCCACGCTTCGGGGAGATTACCGGGATCGGGTTTTGTGTGCATGCCCGTTGGTGGCGGGCATGGCAAGCGGTGGCGGGTGGGGACTTCCTCGTGATTGATTATTATTACCGGATATTGAACCCCGTTTGGATTGATGAAGTTTTAACAGAATTTCAGGCCGGCCCCGGTGGCGGGTCCAGACTGGATAAATAAAATACGTATGAAAATAACCTACTACTACAAAGATGCCTGCCGGATTTATTGGCGGTTAGAATTTACAGAATCAAAAAACGGAAACAATCCAGAATGGGAAGTAACCGTACTACGTAGCCTTGAAGATCACGACGATCCTAACGCGTATGAACCTAAAATAGAGGAATAATGAAAAAAAAACATTTCCTGAAGATACTACAACCAAAACGGGTACCCAGAAGCCACGATAAACCGTATTGGAAAATCCAAAGTAGAGTAGATGTAATTTGTTGGATTGATATTAGAAATTCCCACAGGGAACATTTTTACCCGGATCGATATACATTTTTAAGGGCATATTTTTATATGCTCGTATTATGGGTATTAAAACCGAAATTACGTCCATTAAGAATAAAAAAAACAATATGAATCCACCGGATAAAATATACATCAAACAATCACAAAATAGCGAAATGTCGTGGTTTACAGAAAAGGTTTTAGAATCGGATGTTGAGTACATCCGTTTTGATTTAGTCCGGCCAATACTTATTCAAGTAGCCGAAAAGTGGGGTATTGATCGAGCAGGCGAAGAAAAAAGGCAAATTGGTAAAGAAGCAATTAATTTATTGATAAAAATTAACATTGGCAAAGGGCCATTCTATTAATTAACTGGTGCTTTCCCGCTGTGCGCCGATTAGAAGCGATTGGCGGGAAAGTGGGGTTATGCGGATTATTACATCTTTTAAAATTTAAAACACTAACATGGAAATCCTTGTAAAAATTTCAATACCACATCCGCCGCCACGAACGGAATCCATTTCATTATCAGACTTAAACCTAACCCGAGAAGAATGGGACAGGATGGAGCCGGACGAACAAATGACTGTGATAAGTGACTACATATCAGACTATGACGGAGAGTATTGGGCAGCGGAGAGTTTTACTATCGCATAACTCAAAGCCGGCCCGCCCACGGCGCGTTTAGCGCCGTGGGCCGGCCGGCGACAGTTAGCCGCACAAATCCCCGGTGGATCATCCCCACCGGGGATTTTTTTTTGCCCCATCCACCGGCAGGGTAGGGGAGTGCACACACTACCGTTTACACTTCACAATTTTTGCGAAAACTTCAAAAACTTGGCGCATAACAATTTACTAACGCATGCAAAATATTTTCAACCTAAAAAAAAGTGTACAAGTGTAGTTTTTTTGATTTTCAGCCGATTTTATAAAAATAAAAAACTGAAAATCAAAACATTAGTCTTGCTACACTTTTGGCTACACTTTTAAAAAATCAAAAAAAAAGTGTAGCCAGAAGTGTAGCCAAAACAGGCCGGCTACACTTCTGATCAAAAACAAAAGTGTAGCGGCTACACTTTTTAAATCAAAAAGTGTAGCAGGACAAGTATTTGTTTTTCAGTATTTTAAATGCGTGTTCAAGTTGTTGGCTACACTTGCACACTTTTTTTTGGAAATTCTTATGGAATCGAGCGCACGCTACCATTTCAAAAATAGATTAAAACTTCACAATTGGAAATAACATGACAAACTTTGTAAGTAAAATAATTGATTCAATCAATTTTAAATTGATAATCTTGCACGAAAATTGCTGTACAGGTGGCACGCCTGCTTTGTTTTGTGCTTATCCCGCACCCCGTCGTATTGCTCAGGATTCGGGCAGGATTCTATCAGGACGCTAAAACGCTAAAAAAAAACGGCAAATGGTTGATCGTGAACAGAGTAAACCTTTATTGCCCGGCGAACAAGCCCGCCGCGCTTCCGGCAACAATCTGGCAGGCAGGGTAGGGGAGTGGCCCCCCGACATAATTACCAAAAAATGGATTTGCGCGCGGTTCAGTATCCCCCACCGCACCAGCCGTACCAGCCGGCGACTGCGAAAACTGATCTTTACCGACCAGTTACTTGATCTTCTTAATATTTCAGAACAGGATTGGAAACGCCGGCAAGAGTTTACACGCGCTGAATCAATTCTGATCATTCGATACCTGGAATTATGACACTCATCACCCTGTACTACCCGGCCGGCTGGCATACCTGGTTTACCTGTGTACAGGATATTGTCTCAGCTTACGCCGGTCCTGATGTAAAAATAGATGCCCTGGAGGTGGACGTCGTGAAATACCCCACATGGTCAACCAGCGGCCCCGATCCGTTTTTAAACATACTTGTAGACCTGCTGTGTACTACTCTTGTACATCTGCACAAATACCAAAAGCACAATCAACAATGTCGAACAAAATCAAAATCCTGATCCTCAACGAACCAGAAGGAATGGGCGGCGTTACGCATTGGCGGATGTACCGCCCAATGTTAATGCTCGAAAGCATGTATGCCGACCAGGTCGAAATAATATGGAACCGGGGCGTAATACTCCCCGTTGACATGGCCCGCGCCGATGTGGCTATTGCCTGGCGCCCGAGCACGCCGGCGCAGCTCAACGTACTGGCCCAGGTGCGCAGCCTGGGTATCCGGATCATCATCGACCACGATGACGACCTTTTAAACGTTCCTAGCGGATCACCGGCATTTCTGGCCTATTACAATACCGGCCACATCATAAAACAAATAGTCTCGCTGGCAGATATGGTTTGGGCCAGTACCGCCGTTTTGAAGGACTTGTACGGGCATCCGGTAACGGCCATAATCCCCAACGCCGTTTTGCCGTCGGACATCGTAGGGGCGCCAAACCCGGTTTCCAAAACCGTTGTTTGGCGTGGGGATTACAACCATCAGGAAGATGTATACGCGGGTATGTCGGACTATTTCAAGATAACCCGCAACTGCAAACGGTTTGTATGGATCGGCTATATGCCAACCTGGCAACACGATGATCATGTAGAATTTATGCCATGGGCATCCGTTACCGGCTATTTCTCACTAATGCGGCAGATAAAGCCGAATTTCGTATGGAAGCCCATGCGGAAAAACTTGCCGTTCAATCACGGAAAATCGAACATTGCGAAGATCGAAGCCGTTTGTGCGGGCGCCGTGGCGCTAACCAATTTTTCAGATCAACCGGAATGGAAATACTCGTTCCGGAACATGGATTGGGACGAAAAACAAATACACGGCGCCTGGGAAGCCGGCCGGGATGAAATCGTAGAGCGGTACAACCTGGAATCATGGACACACGTCCGGTTTAGAATGATCAACGAGGTTTTAAATTTGGGTTCATAGTCGAAAGGATGTCGGGAAATGCCCCGGCGTCAGTTCATCAATATGCGGTTTGGGGCGTCCCTGGGAAATGGACGCCCCTTTTTTTTCCGCGTTCAAAAATAGTAGCTTACGGACACTTCAAAGGACACTGTACAGCCGCTGCACTGTACCGTAAATGCTGTTGGGAATTTTTCACCGGCCCGGTAAATAGGGCCCTCGATGCCGCCTATAAAGTCATCTTCGGTCAAGTCGTTGTCGTTGTCCCATACTTCGAATATTAGCGGCCTGCTCGGGTAGAATATGCTCAATTGAGGTATAAAAAATTGACCGAACCCCGGCGCCGCATTTGCATAAAAACTTTCGGAGGTATAAAGCACTTGGGGCCCATCCTTAATAACTAAATAAAGGTCTGGGCCGTCGAATACATCCCAGCCGGCGCCAGATGGATTGACGGCCGGGAAAGTTTTCACCATCACGGTATTTATTATCATTGTTGCCGGCGCTTTTTCCGTTTCGCACCTGGCACCGGTAAAACCCGGCGGGCAATCGCAATCACCCGACACACATACCCCGCCGTTTTGGCATTGTACGCCGTCGCAGGTGTCGGATTTTTCGCAGGAAAGAAACAGGAGTAGGATAAAGGCGGGAAGTAATGCAATACGGTTCATATACGCGGATTTGGTTAAAAGATGATCAAATGTACCCAGTTATTTGTTTAACTTTGCCTTATTAAACTTTAGTAAATGGAAGTAATACGGTTAGTAGCAATAATATGGCCCGCATCATCGTGGGGCATACAAGTAGACCCAGACGAAAAACCACGGGTAGCCAGGAAAGGGGAAAAGTGTAATACATTCACTTTTTGTTTAGTCGGCCCAATACGAAACCAACCCGGTTTAATGGTGTACAGGACTTTTAATTTTCCCGACGCGGGGCCCGTAGAAGGGTGGGAGGTTATTTTATCGGAACTCACGGCGGCTAAAAATCAGCCTATACTTTATTTCGAAGATTTTCAAGCAATTGGTGTTTTAGAATGAAGAGCTTACACAAAAAACGACTTGGTAAAAGTCGATCTCCGGCCAAACATCTACATGGTAAAAAACGTAAGCGGTACGAGTCAAAACGTTTTCGCCGATTGTACGCCGTGCCGCGTTTAGCGGTCGGTGAATAGTTATCAAATAATTTTCCTATATTTGCCTACCCATCCAAATGAATGCCCGCCAAAAAACCACTGTCGGGCATTCATTTGGTTTTTTGGGGTTTATGACCGCCTTCTGCGCAAGTAGTTGGCGGTTTTTATTTGCTGCCTATCTGCCGTCGTTTTGCCGTATGCTTGCCGCTCACCGCTGAAAAGTGGCTGCATTTCTGTATTCTTTTGTGGGTATGGCGAAGCAAGGCAAAAATTTAGTCCTCACCCTGGGCATAGTCGCACTGATCGGTTTTTTCCTCATCAGGCAAAGTGTCAAGATAGATATAGGCTCCCCCTCCGTTTCCTTTTTGCAGGTGGCCGGCGACGGCATCCGCATCAATGTAAAACTACCCATACTCAACCGGGGCGCCATCGCGTACCCCATCAAAGGTTTTTTGGGCCAATTGCTCTACGGCGGCACCGCCCTGGGCAATGTCACCCTAAAAGAACCCGTATCAATCCCGGCACGTGGTACCGCCGCGCCCGAATTTGTGGCGCTCATCAACTGGGGCGCCCTGGCCAGCGAAGTGTACACCGCCCTGCAAACGGCCGGTGTGGTGAACTGGCTACTTTCTAAAATCGGTTTGGCTACTCCTACGCCCGGCGCCGCCGTGGCCTGGAAAGACTTCCGTGTACGCGGCACGCTGTACGTCGGAGGCATCGCCGTGGACATCGATCAAAACCTCGCCTGATCCCGTGCACTGCGAACCAAACCGAATCATAAAAAAATCCCCGCAGTGGGAAATTACCCGGTACCGCGACGGCGATACCGCCGACATTATTGAAACGATTCTTTACGCCGACGGCAAAAGCGCCGGTTTTGTGCTGCCCGGTGTGCAATGCCTGATCGACAGTACACAGTACGGCACGCTCCGCAACGTGTACAAGTTCGTAAAAGGCAACATCCGTTACCGCGCCGATCGACGCGGGTACGAAAAGATAAAAAGCCCCGGCGCCCTGTTTGGTTCCGGGTACGGCGACTGCAAAAGCCTGTCCGTAGCCATCGGGGCCATACTCAAAACCCTGGGCATACCGTACCGATACCGCTTTGCGGCCTACGGCCCCGGAGATTTCACACACGTGTACGTCATTGCCGACGGCGTTAACGGTGATGTAGTGATGGATGCCGTACACAAGACGTTCGACGATGAACACCCGTACTACCGACACGCCGACGTACGGCCGGCCGGCAGCCCGGCAGGAATAAAAGGCATTGGAGAAATAACGGTAGACGCTACCGGGTTGGCCATTGGCACCCTGGCGGCTTACCTCATCGCTAAATTGATATGACGGAAATCAGCTACGTGCATTCGATACCGCAAAATGAATTTTCCGACCGTGGAGCAGCCGCCCAACTGGCCAAACCCGGCTACATTCCTTATTTGTCCCTCACCGAAGGGGAAATGAATTTGGAACTTATTCGGCAGCGGTACAGCCTGTTGAGCCGATTCTACCCCGAGGTGCCAGAATACGCCCGGGCCGTTCAGATGATCGACACCGTTTTGGGCAACGGCCTGCACCGGGGTGTTTCATTCGTCGGGGCCATACCGGACGTATTACAAGGCGTCGCGCAAATTATTGCCAACTCCGTACACTACAACCAACCGGCAGCCGGCGCGCCGCTTCTGGGTCGCCAAAATGCGCTTTCCGGAATCGGGCAAGTATCGATAGATGCGGAGGCCCGGTACCAGGAATGTTTGAAAAATATCCAGATAAACCCCGGCGCGCCGCCGGAAGTAGCACAGCGGGCCCGCAAATATTGTGAAGAGCGCTTCAACATTGAAAAGATAGTAAACGGCAGTGTGGTACCCATTTCTCACCACATCATTTACCAGCGCCTGAACGATTCATACCCCGACATTCCAAGCCGGGTATACTCCAAGATGATCGGCCACCAGGCCGGAATAGAAGGTTTGGCAAATGTGACTAGCGTTCAAAAATCGCTCGTGTCGCTTTGGGTTGATAATGCGACGATTGAAAAAAATGTGCAGATCAACGCCGGCCCGCTCGACGGCATAGAAACATCGTTTGCGCTGTCGAAAAACCAGGACATCGACCTGGCCAAATACACCGCCTATATGATCAAGCTACAAAAGGACCGGCCCGGCGTGCAGGGAATGGACCCCGTAGTAGTTCAGGCTATTGTGCAGGCCATCGGACAGGCCGTTACGGCTGCCCTGGCCTTCATCAACGCGCTAAAACAACAGGAATTAGCAAAACAGGCAATGTCCGAGGCGCGCGGATTCGGGACCGACGCTTTCAGCGCTTCACAAAACGACTGGATAGGTGGCCCCAACAACCCGACCACGGGCGAACAAAACAACAAGTTGATCACCTACGCGGCCCTTGGCCTTGGCGCCTATTTCCTCCTGGACGACAATTAACCACACGTGCAAACCTTGTTGAATCGAACAAAAAACAAACACCGGCATAGCGCCCGGAATATTCAAACCTAATTCTTCATCAAAACACGCTTTTTCAAAATGGCAACCATTGGAAAAAAGAAAAGCACCCGCCGCCGTAAAACGGGCGCGAAATCGCCGGGGCGTAAGAAAAAAGCCCGCGTAGGTGCGGCAGCAGCCACCCCGAAAACTAAAACGTTTAGCGGTGAACGCTTCACAAAAGCCGCGTGCGGCTTGACGAAAGCCGAGGCCGGCAAACGCGCGGAAAATCACCGGAAAAAAGGCACGGCCAAAAAGGCCCGCGTCACTCCAAACGATGCCGGGAAAGGATACTGCGTATTTGTGCGCGGTTGATCCTGTCCTACCGGCTCTTGAACACACCTAAAACTCATCACTCAAAAATTAACAACTCATGTGCAGTTGTATGAATGGTATGAAAAAACGCAGCAAAATGCGCGGATTCAACGCCGGCGGCGTTGTCGGCGTTATCACCCAACAGGCCCTGCCGGCAGCTATCGGCTACGTGGCGGCTGACCTGCTCACGAAAAACCTGTCGTTCCTGTCCACCAACCCTACGATGGGCAACCTCGTCAAGGTCGCCGGGGGCGCATTCCTGGCCACGCAGGGCGGCATGCTCAGCGGCGTAGGCGTCGGCATCGCCGCCAACGGCGTCGTCGCATTCGCCAAACCCGTGTTCAACCTAAACGGAATGGGCCTGCTGCCGCCCGGTGTCCCGTCGCGGTACCTGGCCGGCACGCCCGGCGCGCAGGCCGTAACCGCCGATGGCGCCGCTACGCTGAAATTTTAAACCCAACCGGAACCCAGATACCGAACACCTTACACCCTATTTTTTAACTTTTTTTTCTGAAAAAAATGCAAACTCTCATCGCACCGGCCAGCCAGGGCCGCGCCGACTATATGCGGGTAGTTGAACAGCTGTCACAGGCGTTCAACACTACGCCGGACAACTTCATCCGTCAGTACAAGGTGTACGACGATATTTTAAAAATGCCGCAATTGTTGGTACCGAACACCTCGTACTACAATTTCAACCCGGTGAAAGCCGTGGACACGCCGGTACCGGGGGAAAACAAGATCGACCGAAACGACTTCTTTGCCGTCACCGGCGTCGGCGTCCGCTTCACCCGCGCCACGTACACCAGCGCCAGCGGTGCGTACAGCGCGTTCGGGAATTACCCTGAATACACGTACCCGTACGCGGCCGTGTTCAGCGGCGCCAACGAGGCCACCGCCATGCAAACCGTCGTACGCGGCCTCCTGGGCCTGTCCGTGAACAATGACCAGCAGTGGGCGCTTCCATGCTCCGAACTCGTATTCCGTCAGGAATTTATCAACGCGCAGGAAACCACGATCAAATACGGTGGCACCGACGGAGACCGCGGCTTTAAAGAGCTCAACAGTATCGTGATCCTGGACGGCAACGCCGACAACCTGCTTCAACTGAACCTCCTGGCGGGGGTGACGACGAACATCGACGGCAGCGTGACGAACGGCACCACCCGTAACTACATTATGCCCGTGCTGATGGGTATCCGGGTCAAGAACCTGGCCGGCGGTGGCTACGCGCTGCAAAGCTGCCGGATTTAAGGCAACGAACAGATTGTGCTGATAGGGCAGCCGGTACAGGATAGCCGGCCGGCTGCCTATTTTCTTTTTCCACCCTCACAACTTGAAAAAAAATGTGCTGCAAAGGACATAAGTGTTTTGTTATCCTCGAAGTGACCACGGCCGGCACTTCCAACGCGCTGCCGGAAAGCAACCGTATCCGCCAAAGCCGTATTACCTCGATCATGGTCCCGCGTGCAGGTGGCGCTACCCTGTACAGCCCTACCGGCGCCGTGTTGGCTTCCGATGCGGTGGTACAATCGTCGTACCTCAGCCTCGTGAACGAAAACGGTACGGAGCTGCAAAAAATACCGCTCGCGCACCTGCAACGCGACTACAACGGCCCCGAACCGCTACACGTGAATGTCAAAGACATAGACCCGACCCAAAGCCGGATCATTATCGGCAGCCTAAGCGCAAGCGGATACAGCGCCACGGCGTCTGTACTCATCACCTTCGGGCTGGATTGCGATAACTGCGGCGTTCCGGATTAGTCAATTATTTTACTCGTAAATCAATTTTTTTACTAAAATAAGTAAAATAATTTCATGGCACACAAGCAAACAGTAAGGCCGGTTTTCCTGGCGCCGATGACGAAAAGCGGCAAACTACCCGACCTGCGGGGCATTGCCGCTATTTGCTTGCGCAATGCAGGTGACAGTACGATTAGCCTGGAAAACGGCGCGTGGACGCTCGACACAAAAGAAACACTCAGCCTGAATGTCACGGAAGATTGTGCCGGAATGAATGTGTATGACCTGACGGTAACTTTCTCCGGAGGCAGTACGAACAAACTACAAATAGTCATCCTAAAGGAATCGGACTGCTGATGGCAATGATACAAGTACATCGCCCGAATGTTGGCCAGGATGGCTACATAGCCGGTTATCAAAATGATCAATATGATCAGGAGGAAAACTTTGCCGCCGATACGCTGGTTTTGGAACTTTCGGAAACGCCTTTTGATGTTGATTCGATCGTGGTCAATTACAACGGGCAGATCAAGCGGAAAGACGTGGATTGGGAATTTTCAGCCCCGAACTTTATCACTATTTTGTTTGCGGACCCATACGTTACCGACTACTCTTCTATCCCCTATTTTGAAATCGTATACCCTTATATATGACACTGACGCGCTACGAAGATTTGCAACACTGGTTCAATTCGAATCAGAGCAACAACGAGGAAGGTAAAACCCCGTCGCACTGGACGCTTTACGGCGGCAACTATGGCGAAAAAGAAGTGCGTCTTTGTGGTAACACCCGCCTCGATTCTCCTTCGGAATCGCTGGCCTACCTCGTGGATACCATCCGCCGGATGAATCACCCAGACGGGGCAAAATTCCGGGTACAGATATTCAAACCCGGCGCGCCAAACAACTACATCGCACAGGCCTACGTGCAGGTGTTCGAAGGCGCCGCGAACACCGCCACCCCGCAAACGGCCAGAATAGGCAACCTACCAGGCGCCAGTACGGAGCAGTACATACAGGAGCGGATCGACCTTGCCCTGCTGAAACGCGAAAACGAAGAGTTAAAAGCCCAGATGAACGGCCCGGTGAGCGGGTGGGAACGTTTCCTGGATATCATCGGGCAGAACGAGCAGTTGAGCGGCGCTATTGCCGGCCTGCTGCTTGGCTTCGCAAACAAAAACGGCATCCCCGCGGCTATCCCGGCCCCGGTGAACGGCCACTCGAGCACCGACGACGACGATAACGACCCGCAAACCGTGTTTGCCCAAAACATTCAAAACGCATCCCGCGCCCTGAATACCGACCCGGTAAGCCTGGCCCAAGCCTTAAACAAACTCGTGACCTCCAACCCCGATTTGGCCAAACAAATATTTTTGCAGGCATGAAACAAATTATTTCAACTCTTTACATTCTTTTCTTTGCCTTTGCCGGACACCTGGCCGCGCAGGGTAGCCGTATCATGCTCACGCAGCTGGAGCGCGGCCCCCTCATAGACGGCAGTCGGCAGGGGCTTATTGGCCTTACAAATGCCAACGGAGATCAGCGGTATGCCTTTTACGTGAATGTGGCCGATACCTGCGTACTGACTACCCCCACCGACACCGGCAACGCCGTGGTTTCCATCTTCGTGCAGAAATGTGCCACGGACAGTATATGGTACATCGACTGGGAAGGCCGTAGCATCCTGCTCGCCCCGTACGGCGGCGCCGGATCGTGCGACGTGGATTGGCTCGAAATATCGGACAATAGTTGCCCGGATGCCATCACGGACAGCCTGTACAAATACAAATACGCCAGCATCGGAGCCCGGTATGTTTGGCCCGGCTCAGAGCTGCTGGTGAACGACAGCGCCAGCGCGGCGCTGGTGGTGATCCAGGGCAGCCGAAATGCCCGTTTAGCCGCTTACGATAAGGTGAACGAAACGTTTACCATGCTCGATCACGGCGGCAGCACGCCCTACTTTTATTTTCCGCCGGATGGAGAGTTTGTATTTTCAACGGTAACCGGCACCCCACAATCCCCGACGGCCGGCGTGTCTCATTTTTCAATTAATGCGTCAGATTCTACTATTCAGATGCACCAGTACCCGGATACCCGTCGGGATACAAATTCGGTACTGAATTTTTTGTATACAGATGATATTGGTAAAATTCGAAGCCAATCAATAGATAGTTTTCCAGGTGGGGAAAATATATACACTACAAGCGGAACTATTACAGATTCCACGGATAGACTGGTCATTGTTGATACTGCCGCATTGTTACACTTCGCGTATGATTCACTTTCTGACGGCGGGATAAAGGTTTTTGGGCCAAACGATGACGGGTTCGGTGTTTCTATTTCGTCGGCAAATGAACTGCATTATACTACGATAAGCGACAACGAGTTCGTTGCCGGTGGGGCGGAAAGTAGTTTTGGCGATTTCAATGAAACTAACAACGGCCTAGGGGTGAATTTTTTGGCCGACGAATTTACTATTGGGGACATTTTTTCTAATAACAATTTCGGTTTTTACGGCGGCACACTTAACCGTACAGTGCAAATGTTTTCCCAGAACTACGGTGGCGGGGCCGAATTCTTAACACAGGGGAAGGTTACTGTGGATAGCTCAAAATCTATTATAAGCTTTTATTACGAAACCCTGCCAAGCGAAAACGAATTGGGTTTTAATTGGAATTTTGGCCCCGGACTATGGGCGCAAATTAATGGCACGGCGGCAAGTCCGGGGGACATACTTCGTACGGCAGATGACGGCCTAATGTATTTCTATCAATTAGATACGGTTGGGGTTAATATATACAATTCAAACGGTTCTATACCCTCGAACGAAACGCGGGACGTTATAATAGAAGAATCGTCTACGCTAAGTTTTAGGTATACGGATGGGTTTTCTAATGTAGGATTTGAAATGTACGCAGGGTCTGTAGACGATTCCTATGTAGGTATTGAATCGGCAAGCGGAGGGCGTTCGGTGTACCTACGCGACGACGGGACCGGATTAATTATAAGGTCTGACGATAAGACGACTATAGGTGACGTTGGAAACGCATCAAACGGTGTTGGTATCGACATAGCCGATACATACTTATCACTTGGTAATGTATTCGGGGCAAACGATAGATATATAACTTATGATGCGAGCGCAGAGGGGGTTTTTTCGGTTCAAAATGAGTCCTCATATATAGATATGGACGTTTCCGGAAACGTTACAATTGGCTACGGGTCGGGCGACGGTACCGGCTCGCTGCTTTTTCTAACCGAAAACGGGGCGGCAAACGCAAATATATCTCAATCAATGACAAGCCTTGAAATTTCGGCTGACGACGGAAACGACTTGGGGTACAGCCTAGACGCCGAGGTGTCTATCGGAAGGATTGGCATAAGTGGCAGAACCCCTGCAAACGCAACTTCGGCCGTAGTCGCCACGGCGGACGATACCGGAAACGGGAAAAGTTCGTCGGTTGTGCTAAGTATTTCGGACCCGGATGCTGTCGCACTGAACAGCGCCGCAATAGAAATAGACACAAACGGCGTGAAAATACAGACAACCGGCGGAACTGGCGCAAATGGAAACGTAATTAAAAGTAACGGACTGTATACGTATTGGGCGGATGCAAGCGATATAGAATGGG